>Ga0310694_10000776_pt1 | contig 39956 bp, 81 predicted proteins | sample 174DNAGHGhighgp2_FD_203884 | JGI IMG/M metagenome (GOLD analysis project Ga0310694, IMG submission 203884) | Sheep rumen microbial communities from Palmerston North, Manawatu-Wanganui, New Zealand - 1742 DNA GHGhigh gp2 (v2) (version 2) | ecosystem: Host-associated > Mammals > Digestive system... | reverse complement strand
GACTAGGAGATAATATACTCTGTAGTAGAGGCGATTGGATTATTGCAGAAAATAAGCAAACAATAAAACAAATACTCAGAAACATATATAAGGCAACAACAGCCTATACATATAAAGACGAAGAAAGACATATCAACTATATAAGGTGGTCAACACTATATATCACAAAGAAAACTAGAGAGAACTATCAAGAATCAATAAAAGCACTTAAATGTGATACAGTATGATTATTCCAAAAACACTAAATAAATTATATATGCTCACACCAGGTAATATACTGTACCTAATTACAGACGTGGGATATAAAACAATTGAGCCTAGAAAAGCTACCATTAGAAAAATTATATGCGCTAATAAACTAGAACCACAAGACTTCATAATGGTACTAGAAATAGATAACTCATACATGAGATTAGTATACATCACACAATCAATCATAGACAATATCAAAAATAACTCAATAGTCTATGGATATACAGACCTATACTTTCTCACAACTGACCCATACCAACTACGACAAAAATATAAAAACATAATCACACTAATATGCCATAGTAATAAACTAGAAAAAGCAATACATAATAACTATAACGATAGACAAGAACAACTAATAAAAATGTACGGACAATATACACAAAACAATATAAAAGATACTATAAAAAGAAGTATAAATAATATAAAAATCTATTGTAAAGAAAATCACGCAGAGTAAAAATTTTATAATACCAAAAATTTTCGTGTAAAACATTCGTAACTATCTGATAATCAGAGTTATTTTTTTTATTTGGAATTAATGAAAAAATTATGTATAAGTAGGCGTATTTATAGTGCATTTATACCAAAAATTTTCGTAAAAATTTTTAAGGAATTGAAATAAAGTAGGTTACAAGGTTAATGTATAAAAACATACACAAAAATAGGAAAAAATGTAGGAAAATGTAAGGAAAAAACTGTTGTATTTTTATTCCAGAAAAAAATTTTGTTTAAAAAATTTGGTTATTTGAAAAAAAATTCATATATTTGCATTATAGTAAAAAGTGTACATAATAATATGTCGAAAAAGATTAATATAACGATACCGAACAAGGTTAAGCCTAACTTGGTTAATTTATTCCATGAATATTTGTCTCGCAAAGCTAAAGAGCCAAAGAGAAATATGGGTGGCACTGAAGCATATGTATTTGATGAGTATGCTGACATTGCGGAGTATTGGGACCAGATGTTTCCAGGTTGGGATGATGACCTTGATGATGATGGTGATGTTGTATTTCCCCCAAGCAATGTAATTGTCATGAATCCCAAGAAGGGAAAGAAGGGCAAGGACAAGAATACTTTATATGATGCTTTTTGGCAGCAAGAGCGTGAAGAGCAGTGGGGTAAGAAAGGAAAGCACAAGCACAATAAAAAGAAGGCTAAGAAGTTTGACATCAATGTTCCCTACAGTGGTGTTGAGGATGACTTCGACAACATTAGTTTTGCCACTGAGGATTATGAATCTGATGCGAAGGAGATTTGGTTTTATCCAGACTATCATTGCAAGGAAGATAAATTATCTTTCAACTCTCTTAAAGAGTTTAGTGATTACTGTGACAGTATGGGTTATTGGGTTGACAAAGCTGTGGCTGCTGAAATATCATGGAGATATGAGAGTCACTGTTGTTTGAATCCAGAGTCAGAGAAGATAGGTTTGCTTGAGATTATGTCTGAGCACACTTATGGTGAATTATTTTATGAAGCTTGTGAGGAATCTGAATTAGGTTGATGTATTATGAATAGAAGTAAGGATTTAAGGGATTTATTTAGACAATATCTAATTAACAAGAGAAAACATCCTAAGATTAATTCCCCATATTATAATAGTCGTTATGACGGTGGTGTATTAGATAATATACATAGAATTCCAGGGCAAAATAAGGATAATTCTGTGAACATTTACTTTTATGAGTGGTCTGACCTAAGTAAAGCTCCACGTGCATTTTATCAATTGGAGGCATTTGAAAATTTCTTGAAGTCAAGTGGTATGTTCTTAGAGTTTTATCAGAAGGGTATTATCAAGAACTTAGGCACAGTATACATCACATGTTATACTGGAACCAAGAATCTCAACATACGTGGTTCATATAAGAATCTCATTGATTCTTTGCATGAGCATGATGCTAAGATGTTGATACCTAAGATACATCAGCCCAATATTATATTTGAGCCAGATGGTAGGTGGCCTGAGGATGATGGCACATTTTTTGGATAAATATGGACTTAAATAAGTACAAATAGGGGGTAAGATATATTTATATTATGAAATAAGAATCTTTTTTTATTCATAAATTTAAATTTTAGAGTTTTAAGTAAAATGTGTTTTTCATGGTATTAGATTATTAAGGTTAAAGCTTAAGCGAAGGTATCCAGACGTTGTGAAACGTTTGGATATTTTTTTATGGGTATAAAAAAAGGATGAAGTTTTATTCTTCATCCTTAATTATATTCACGTCAGTAATATTATCTTTACCATATTCTTTAATAAGAAGTGCCACAGTATTTTTAACTTCAGATTCTTTTAAATGTCTAGCACTATTTTTATTAGTAGTTGTTAATGGTTTCCCATAGAGGTCTTTTCTTCTGAAGTATGTATGTTTTCTCCCATTGAGAGTAAACTCTAAGATTGCTTTTACCATAATATTGGACTTAAAAAAGTACAGCTTGGCTGTTGCCGCTGAATTCCGCTGAAGCGGTCTACAAGTAGGGGGTTGGTGTTTACCATTCACGGTAAACACAATGTAATGATGTTACTCTCTCTCCATACTCTTCTCCGAAGTGGAAGTCTAGGTATTGTTTTTCATTATCAGCATCCCATTGTCCACCTCCTGGACGACCGAGGTAATTTCTTGCTTCACTCGGTTCTGTGGTAAACTCAATTTTACCTTCAGCAGTATCTAGAGTTTTCAGATACTCATCGTTTGAATTCTGTAATAGATAGCCTCCCATAATTAGTATACTTTTTATTAATGATTAGACTTAAATAAGTACAGCTTGGCTGTTGTTGCCATTGAAGACGCAATAGTCTACAGATGGGAATATTTAGTAGTATGCAGCTTCGCACTCTAGATTCTTTACCTCTGGGTAGTCATCCTTGAAGCCTCTACGTATCATATCCCTAGTTGCATTGGCGTAGTATCCATCCCTACCTCTGTATGCTTCTTCTTCATTATTTGTGAATGTGAGTTTTCCTTTGGCGTAGTCGATTTCTTTAATATATTTACGCCTATTATTTGTATTGATATAATATTTAGCCATATCTTAAGATTTATTAACTATCGTTACCCAATTGGGTACAGATATATAATGCAAAGATATGAAAAATATTTGTAATAAACAAATTATTCTTTGGAAAATTTTCTAAATAGACTTAAATAAGTACAACGTGGGTCTATTTAGAAACTATAATGGAATGGTCGTATTTCTAGTCTATGTTTATAGCTTCCTTGAAGTTCTTTGCGTTTTTCTTCAGCCATTTCCCTTGTGGGGAAAAAGTTACGAAAGCGTTTCTTATTACCTAATACACTAAAGATTCCGTCTCTAGTATAAAATCCGATGTGATAATTAATTCTATTTGCCATATTAAAGACTTAAAAAAGTACAAATAGTACATCCCCACTGCTTCAACAACAATGGGGTCAGTACTGTTAAGATTAATACTAATTTAAATGTTGTTTACGCATCTCTCATTTGAGAGATTACCTTTTCCACCTCACGGTAGAGTTTTTCGAGAGAGTTATAGCGCAATATGAAAGCACTACAGAATGGGTCAGTATTTGTGGACAATGTGAAATCTGGATACCAATGTATCTCTATTCCGCAATGCTGTCCACCTCTGATGAGTTCCTTGACTGACAAGTTACCAATTTTGAGACTTCCCTCTTTGAATGTTAGGGAAGTTATGACCACGCCATTTGGTAGTGGCTTATCAAACAAGTCACATAATTTCAGCACAAGACCCTCAACCTTTGGTGTAGGTCTATAGAGAGCCTTGGCTATCCTCAGATAGTCTTTTCTCATACGCTTAATCGTTTAGGAAATACCACCAATTACTGATAAGTTGTTCCTTGGTTGTGGAATTAAGCACCACATCTTGAAACTCCCTCAAATCCTCAAAGATTGCAGTGTCTCCGTCAGCAAGTGCTGCCTCACTACGCTCTCTGTCATTGATAGAATCAAGCCATTTCTTGTCGTAGTTTCCTTTGGGGAATCCTACAACTCTTACGTTGCTATTCTTATCCATTTCTTTCTGTTTTATTGTTTCACGATGCAAAGGTAAGAAAAAAAATCGAGATAGCCAAACTATTTTGCATTTTTTTGAAAATAATTTCTTTTCACCTTATTATAATACATAAAAACCATAAATGTTAAAAAACCTTAATAGCCAGTATTTTTATAAGAATTTTTTTGGTAGATTCATTATATTTTCGTACCTTTGCAGCAGATTTAAAAAACGAAGTGATTATGGCAAATAAAAAATTTACGATTGACGGACATGAGTATAAGGCTTGGGAGTTAAGCAATGAGCAGATTGTTCGTCTCATTAAAGATGATACCAAGGCTTGTTCTGAGGATAGAGATTTTCTCATGGAAAAGGTATTGGAACGTTTTGAGTATGACCTTTGCGCAAAGTGTGGTGAGAATACTGATGATGTGTTTGCACGTTTCTTCGGTAACTTTGTTAATGGCAAGTTGCATAGCAAGAAGCACGTAGCAGAAGTGATGTGCCGTGAGCATAGATACTTGCAGAACGAAATGTTTAAGGTATGCTTGGAGTATATCAAGTTGTTGGCTGAAAATTGCGAAAAGGGATGGTTTGACCCTCGCAATCAGTATGCAGCACAGACCTCTAAAAAGATTATAGATTACTTTAAAGAAATTGATTATCCTTATTAAGTTATGATATTAGAAAGAAATGATTATTTTGAGTTGGTGAAGAACGGCAAAGTCAGTGGTAAGGCAAGTGCTGATTTTGACACCTTAGAGGAAAAGACAAACGACCTCGCTTGTGAGATTCGTTCTTCAATCAGAAACGCAATGGAAGAAATCTATAATGCCACAAAGCAAAATAAGTTACTGCTTGGCTCTAAGGACGAATACATTTTCACAATAATACGTGATTGTGGTTGTGTTTACGTTTATTCATGGAAAGAGGACGAGACCAACAATCTTGAAAATATTAACTCTATTGACCTTTTATTAGACATTTTAAATTGGCTTGTATGAGAAAGTTATTTATCATTTGTATAATGGCATTGGTGGCTTCTGTCACCTTTGCCAAAGGCACAAAATTTATAACTCATGTGACATTGACAACTTACAATGCAGTTGCAAGTCAGTGTGATGGCAATCCTCTTATTACTGCTGATGGTACAAAGATTGACGTGAAGAAACTCAAAAAGGGTACTATCAAGTATTGTGCCGTGAGTAGGGATTTACTTAGGTACATTCCTTATGGAAGTGTAATACACATTGAGGGGCATGGCTTTTATGAAGTTAGGGACACTATGAATAAGAGGTTTAATCGTTATATAGATATATTGCAGCATACGTCTCAAAAGAATTTCAAGAAAAACAATGTGAAAGTGGTTGTTATTAAAAAACCAAATAAAAAAGGTTAGTTTGTAAAGATTTCAGAAAAATATTATTGTAAATCTAAAATAATTTGATTTTTGTTTGGTAGATTGAAATTAATTTCGTACCTTTGCATCGTGATTCAGAAACATAGTTATTAATTTAATCAAAAAGGAGATTTATTATGAGTGCAATGATTGAAATGGTAAATGGTGTAGCATCTTTCGCTGAGAACGGACGCAAGGAACGTGCATGGCATGGCTTGGGTCAAGTGGTTGACGAGCCTATGTTTGTGGCTGATGCGCTGAAGTTGTGTCATGCGGACTACAATGTGAAGTTGCAGCCAGTGGTTGCCTTGTCTGACGAGATTCTGACTGCCATTCAGAATGGCGAAATGATTGAAGCCGACAAGTTACTCTCTCTGATGATTAGCAACACTCGTGCCACCATGCGTACAGACACTAACAAGTCGCTTGGAATTGTCTCTGACAAGTATGGTATCGTGCAGAACGAGGACGCTTTCAAGTTCGTGGATATGTTCTGTAGCGGTAAGTATTCTGAGAGAGACAACACCCCAGTTATCGAGACGTGCGGTGTGCTTGGTCAAGGTGAGCGTGTGTTCGTTACTGCTAAGTTCCCACAACCTATCGTATTGGATGCAAGACGTGACGATTTGGTTGATATGTATGTGGTTTTCACCACCTCTCATGATGGCACTGGTTCTGTCCGTTGTATGGTTACGCCAGTTCGTGTTGTGTGCAATAACACCCTTAATTGGGCAATGAAGAACAACATCGGACGTATTGCTTTCCGTCATTCTTCAAAGGTCATGGATAGGTTAGACCTTATCAACGCTGAGAACGCTGAGTTTGCTTACAAAGCAATGAACGTTGCAGAAATCTATGCCAACGGCATGAAGGAGAGTTTTGACCACCTCCGCAACATCAAGTTGGCTGAGAGAGATTTGGAGGACATTATCGCACAGACTGTTCTTTCAAAGGACGCTGCAAAGGTATTCATGGAGACTCGCAACATCGAGCATGAGGACATCAAGACGAGAGGACGTAACATTTTCCTTGGTGTGCGTGAGTGCTTGGAGAGTGGTATTGGTCAAGAGGGTCAAGAGCGTGGCACTGCTATGTGGCTGATGAACGGACTGACAAGTTACTATCAGAACGAAGCCACAGAACGTTCTGCTGAGATTAAAATGGATTCTATCTTAGACGGAAACATCTACAACAAGGTACAAGGCGCATACGATATGTGCATGAAAATTGCAGCCTAAATGTTAAAAATCATCCCAACTTGAAAAATAGTTGGGATTTTTTTTGGCTAATTGAAATTAATTTCGTATCTTTGCATCATCAAACAAATATAGGAGATAAAGATTATGGAGATTTACATTGTTACAAAATTAGAAGATTATGGTGATGGTGCAACCAATTCAGTCATTGCAGTAGAAAAGAGTCTTGATGCCGCAAATAATAGTATCAATGAGGACATTGAGGAACTATTTGAGGATTATGATGTATTGAACAAGGAATGTGTTGATTATTATGATGATAACAGCGTAGAAGTATCACACACTGATGGCGAAATGAAAGACTACGTGTATGTATCATATAAAATCACGACTTGGAATTTATGAAGGAATATTTGATTAGAGTATATATCTTCTCTGAGGAAATGGGTGCAATTATCAATGATGCAATAGACGTTGATTTATTTGTCCTTACACAGAGTTTTGATGGGGTAGAGGGGTGCTTGGCTATTTATGATGGAAAAGTGTCTCAGAATGGCTTAAAATGCCTTATTGGGCTTGGTATCGCTTATCTTCCATTAAACAATTATGAGGACTTTGTTATAACTTGTCCTAATTGTGGTGAGAGAATTGACGATAATATGATACTTAATACCTATGACGAAACGTTACTTAGTGGGTATAACATTCTATGCCACCGAAAAGATTGTGGGTGCCAGACTGCAAATGTAAAATATATAGGAGAATAATATGTATATACATTTTTGTATTTTAGGCTTAATAGAAGTGATTGGTATATTCTATGTATGTTTCTTTTATGAAGGTGATTAAAAAGGATTTATCTGTATGGTAAATCTTTTTTTTTTGTAAATAATTCAGAAAAAATTATTATAAATTGAAAATAATTTGATTTTTGTTTGGCTAATTCAAAATAATTTCGTACCTTTGCATCACAAAACAGATAACACATTAAGCAATAAATTAAAAAGGAGATTAAAGATGATTGGTTACGGAAAAGCATTAAAGGAGTTAGGAATTTCCTACTTAGGTGGCGTTGCAAAAAGCATGAAGATGCGCTTATCGTTTGAGAATGGCACAATGACATATTGCTTGTACCTTGCACCTTGGAATATGAGTGGGCATAATGTTTGCCCCAAAGGTCAGCACTGCCATGAGTTCTGTTTGAACGGAAGCGGACAAAACAAGTGTGATGAACTTGCAAGAGGTGTTGAAGGCTCTAAGATTAATCGCAGCCGTATCAAAAAGACCAACTTGTTCTACAATGACAGAGCACGTTTCATGGAGATTCTGATACATGAGATTGAAAGCAAACGTGCAAGGGCAAAGCGTTTGGGATATGGTTTTAGTGTGCGCTTAAATGGTACAAGCGACCTTTCACCTCTCGCTTTCAAAGACCCTATAAGCGGAAAGAACATTTTGGAGTTATTTCCAGATGTGCAGTTCTACGACTACACAAAGGTTTACAACAGAATTTCCCTTATGGAGAAATACCCTAACTATGACCTCACTTTCAGTTATGACGGATATAATTGGGATGAATGCGAAAAATTCTTACAAAAGGGTGGCAAGGTTGCCGTAGTCTTTTATAGCGAGAACGAAACACTACCAAAGGAGTTTAGGGGCTACAATGTGGTGGATGCAAACGGATATGATATGCGTTATCTTGACCCTAATAGTTCTATCATGGGGTTGCACTATCATAAGACCGCAAACGACTACAAAAGCGGTCACTTTGTCAAGCCACAGACACCTTTTGTAATTGACCTCGATAGCGAAACAGATGTGGATTGGGGATTTTAACATTTCCCCACCACATTTTTCTAATAAAATATTTGGTAGATTCAAAATAATTTCGTACCTTTACATCGCAATAAAACAATAGGAGATAGAGATATGAAGATTACAAACATTACTTGGGAAACAGATGGTGTTGAACAAGAAAGCCTTGGCTTACCATACGAAGTAGAATTGCCAAATGGCATAGACCCAAAAGATGATGATGCAATCAACGATTACCTTTCAGACACCTATGGTTGGTTGGTGATTGATTGGAGTATTGAGTAATATTAAAATTTGACGCAAAATGAGAAATTTCGTTCTTTTTTCTTTAATATTAATAGCAGTGGGGTTGTCTGCTTGTGCTGATGGGCAGACATCCACACCAACGAAGTTTATAACAAATGATTCCACATTGCTTTTCACCTTTGTAAAAGATAGTCTATATGTGGACACTTACGAAAGTGGTTGTGGTATAGAATGTTATCGTCTCGAAATAGAGACTGAGACACGTTCTGAGACCTTGTATAAGGCTTATGAATTTGTTTTAGGTGATGATGGAACGGATAGGACAGAGATACATTATATTAGGCTTTCCAAAGACCCTATGGGTACTCATTGGGAATATATAATCAAGTTTGACGATGAAGAAAAGATACCTATTATAAAAATACGTTGAATCCATAATCATTCTTCTTTTTAATATTTTTTAACGTGAATGGGGGAGACCAAAATTTGGTTTTCCCCTTTTTTTTATATATCTTTGCCAAAGAATTAAACAATAAACTATTTGAGAAATGAATAACAACGAAAGTAAAATTTGGGAAAAATTCTATGGCAAAAAAGTCTGTTCCGAGAATTTGAACATAGAGGGTTTTAAGAAACCTATTCCTTTTGATATTTACGATGGTCATGCAATTTGCGAAAATTACAAAGGACATCGTTTTGACATGGTTTATCCACAACTGAAAGCAGTTAAAGATAGCAAAGAGTTGTCGGATGCAGTTATAGAGTACATTGGTGAAATTTCCGATAAGGAGGAAATAACAGTCATTCATGTGCTCATGGCTTTCAATACCTTATATAAGGATGGCGAGGAAATTAAACCAAAAGAATAACAAACTATTATAAATTCAAAAGAAAACAAACATTATGCACAAATATACCATACAAATGAATTATAATGCTTCAATCGTTGTTGAGGTATTAGCCAATGACGAGGGTGAAGCACTTGATAAGGCGAGAGACAAAGCCGAGGACGCTGATATTCGTCAGTTTACAATCGGCAGTGAAAACGAATCAAAGATACTTAGAACAGACTAAGTTTTTTCATAGTTTTTTATTGTTTTATGTTAGTTGTTCCGATGGGTGGAGAGTAATCTCTACCCATTTTTTTTGTTAAAAAAGGTTAAGAAACCAGAGATTTTCCTCAAAACGTTTTGTCAATTCAAAATAATTTCGTACCTTTGCATCACAATAAAAACAAATAAAAGGAGATTAAAGACATGAAAAAGTATTGGTTATTAAATGTATGCGGTGTGGGTGGTTATTCCATCATGGTACATTGCGAAGCAGATACGATTGAGGAAGCAGTTTGTCAAGCAGCAGAAGCAGACCTCTTTGATGATGAAATAGATGCTGAAAATGCTTGGGGAGAGGAAGCGGACGAATATTCTATCAAACACTTCACGGAGAATGATTTAGTACACGAACTCTAATAAAGCAATAATTTATTTAAATTAAAATCATGAAAGTATATAACGTAATACAGACAAGTAATTGTGACGGAGAAATCATTGTGAATGTCACCCCTTGCGCTAATTTTAAGACCGCAAAAAAGATTATGGACGATGAAGTTCGCACCTTGCTTTCAGAGGAAACAAGCAAGTATTATGAACTTGACCTTGACGATATGGAGAAGCGTACACAAGATGAAGATGATTGGGAGCATGAGTTTAATGTGGACAGAGCAGAAGACCATATCTATATCACTTGCAATGTGGACAATTACTATGAATGGATAGACATTGAAGAAAAGGAAATTGTTAAAAAGGGTTAAAACCCCAGAGATTTTTAAGAAAAAATTTGGTAGATTCAATTTTTTTTCGTATCTTTGCATCGAGAAAGAGATAAACAACATTATTAATTAAACAATAGGAGATTAAGACTATGACAAAGAAAGTTACAGAGACTAAGAAAGAGAAGTTTTCACTTGACACACGAGTTCGCCTTGTAGCCGAGAACGAGGGCGGTAAGGGAGTAAAAATGCCAGTGTGGTTCAATCTTCCGCAGCACAAGGAACTCCGTCAGAAGCACATCGACATCTGCAAGGGTTTGGTGGCTCTGTCAGTTGCTAACGACAACTACCCTATCACCTACCTTGTGTATTTCGCAGTAGGTAAGAACGCTCACCGCAAAGAGGTGTTCGAGGATGGCTACACCAAGTTTGACGAGAAAAAGGCTGAGAAGATTTTCTCATGGCTGAAACTTTTCGCCAAGTACCACAAGAACGACAAGTTGTTCCGCAACCCCAACGTGGCTCATGCTCTGTGTCGTTTCTACGACAAGTTCAGCACCAAGACCAAGGACTTCAAGGCTGCAATGGAACTCATGGAGAGCAACCCCAAGGTTGACGTGAAAAATGCCAAGGCTATCGTTGAGGGCATGGGCATTGCCAAGCAGACCGAGGAAGCGGAGTTGGCAGCAGCCGAGACCGCTATGGAGCCAGCAGTTGCAACCGCATAAGGCTGTAAGTATTATCTAATATAATAAGGTGTGTGGGGCAGTGTTCCCCACCACCTTTGAAAAAAAAATCAAAAAAAGTTGCGAAATTATTTGGTCAATTCAAATTTTTTTCGTACCTTTGCATCAAGAAAGAGAAACAAAGTAAATAACACATTAAAACAACAACGTAACATGAGTAGTGGACAGAAAAGGCTTAACAAAGCCATTAGGAACAACCGAGTGGTGGCAGTGCCATCAAAGAAGCGCACAGACTACGCTTTGGACGAGAATGGTCAGCAGATGTACGACAAAAAGACTGGTGAGCCAATCACCAAGCAGACGCAGTTGTACAACATCGTCAAGATGCGCTAAAATGTCAAACCTATTAAAGCAGAGAGAATAATGGAACGACCTCCGCCCAGTTAAGGGATATAAGTATTATTATTTATTATGTATTTTAATGCCGAAATATAAAACTTATACGCTATGAGACATTAATTAAGACTAATAAAAAAAACTAATACAGACCGCTATCTATCAGCCCTGCCGTTAAGTGCCAAGTGAGCGTTTGCCGTATTGCATATAATCGCCACTTCCGATAGGCACATCAATTCACCCCCAAGCCGCTATTAAAAGCCGCTATATTGGGTGTTCATTATGGGGCATCTTCGGTCATTACCTTGCTAAGTTTGCCCACCCCCTCCAAATGTGATAACGTGCGCACATTTCTATCAGCAAAGTAGAGAGGTTGGTTTAGAGGCGAGGTTTTTATTAACATTTAACAAGGGGATTCAAGGGGCAGTGCCGAGTGGTTGCCGATTTTGACTTGCCGTTGCCCATCCCCATTTTGCCCTGATAGCTCAGTTGGTAGAGCATCGGTTGCCAACAACCGAGGGTCGTAGGTTCGAGTCCTACAAGGGGTGCTATTTATGCCCTACGATGGAATTGGGAAGTGGATGATTACGTATATTCTGCTTTTTGATTGTCATACGTTAAGCAACTATCGGTCGTGTCGTTGCCTAATTGATTGCTTCGCTGCGGTGTAGGGTACAATGCTCGTTGCGTTGTGATAACGCTCTTTGTTTTCCATAATTTGAATTGTTAGGTTTTTAGTTGGATGATGGGTTTGCCGTGAGGTAAGCCCATCGTTGTTTTTATAAAAAGTGTTAAATCCCAGATTTTTATAATAAAATATTTGGTAGATTCAATTTTTTTTCGTACCTTTGCACTACCAAACAACAAAGCAGTAACAATTATGAGTAAGATTAAAACAGAATTAAATGGTAAGGTGGTTGTCTCCACTGAGTTATCTGTGGAGCAGCATGAGATTGCCGTAGAAATGATTGCCGACAATAAGGCTAAACACGGCAATTACACACTTGAAGAAGTGAGTGACAGAGAAATGGTTAATGTGTGGATTGCTGACGCTCATTCTGAGGGCAATACAGAGTACGCAGAGTTTCTTCGCAAGGCTCTCGCAGAGAGTGCAGAACTTTACACCCTCACAGACCATTTAGGCGAGTTCTATCAGCCCATCGGTGAGGTAGCAATATTCTATAACTAAAAAAACGTTAAAAAGTTTGGTGGTGTGAAGATAATTTCGTACCTTTGCACCATCAAACAAATATAGGAGATTAAGAAATGAACATGGTAGAAAAAGATTTAATTGGTTTCGCTCATAAGGTAATCAGTTTCCGCATGAACGTTATCAAGGCTTGTAAGGCAAAGGGAATTGATGCTCCTACTGACGAGCAGATTAGTGACTACATCAAAGACTACGGACTGCATTTTGAGGACTTCATGGCAGACTTCACAGAGCATGAAGGTATGTTCCGTTGTCTTAGAACTCCCTTAGAGGAATTTATGAACGAGATTAAGGCTATCTCATGGGGTACACCGCCAACAGAAGAAGAAATAATTGCTTTTTTCAATAAGAACGGCAATAACATCAGATTGTTCTGCAATCAACGCACAATTATGGAAATGAACCATATTGAGCGTAAGACTTATCTCAAAACCATTGATAAGTTATCAGAAGAGAAACTTGTCAAGTTATGGAACACTTTTATTGAGGAAAGCGCACACTATGGTGAAGATAGTTACATCTATGACCTTTCTGATTTGGAAGATAGCAAATTTTTGAGTGAACACATGGATGGTGCGCAATTAAAAACTATCAGTAACATGGTAACTCTGAATAATACTCGTTTCATTCAGTGGCTTAACCTCAATGATGGCTCTATCTGTGAGAAATCAGACATCAAACACACCATTACTGCATTTTGGAGCGAGATTTTTGAGCGCATTATGCTCTATCCATCTGCCTACAATTTTGATGTGGAAGTATTTTGCAAGGGCGATGCAAGCACATATTTCGATGATGTGTTTTTCCCAGTGATTGCCAAGGAAATAGGCTATATCGTTGATGGTGACAAAGGAACTATCAAAAAAATTGAAAAATAATTCTTAAAATATTTGGTGGTGTCAAAGAAATTTCGTATCTTTGCACCATCATCAAATAAGAGAAAAATATGTGGTTTGGAATTTTAGTCGGTGTTTGTATGGCTTATATAGTATTTGATATAGTCAATGACCCAGAGTTTAAGGAAAAAATCAATAACTTAGAAGAATAATGAATTACTACACATTATCAAACATCTATCTTCCGTTGCTTAAAGAATTGAGTATGGGTTTTTACACTGCTGAATTTCACCCAAAAAGAAAAAAACTGAAATATTGGCAGAAAAATAAACGTAAATAAAACACATATAGTTATGTCAATAGCAGAAGCATTTAAGCAAGCAATAAAAAACGCATTTATCCACTCCATTTTTTTGAAGCGTGATAAAGAGTTCATTCTAAAAGCCCTTAACACAAAGGTGCATGGAAGTAACAACGTCAACATTGTGCCACCTATCCAAAGTATTGAGGTGGAGAGAATTGATGATACGCACGACAAGGTTACATTTGGTTATGACGATTACGCTTTTGTTGGTGTAATCACATGGAAACATTGTGCCAATGGTATAAACTTTGTGTTTATGAACATTGAATAATCATTCTTTAATATCCTTTTGTTGACCGCAAATGTTAAGGAAAGTTAAAATCCTGACATTTGTGGTCTTTTTATTTTGTCAATTCAAAATAATTTCGTACCTTTGCAACACAAAGAAACAACAATATAGGCAAATAACAATAAAATAGGAGATAAAGATTATGGTTAAATTAAACAATTCTGACGAGTACGAAAGCATAGGTGTGATTAAACTCACCAAAGAACAATTCCCCAAAGCATTTGCTGCAAAAGTGGAAGAACTACTCGAAGAAAAGGTTTGCTCTACGCAAGAAGAAGCAGAAGCAGTTGTACGTGATATGGAGTTTGAGTTGGAAATATATTACGAAAAGGGAACTGGTCTTTTCGCAGTAGAAAGCGAAGCAGTTGAAAGTGGTACAATATATTCCCCATATACCGCAGAACTTTGTGAAGATTGCGAAGATTAAAACAAATATAGGAGATTAGATTATGGCATTTAGAAGTTATCAAGAACGTATTTATGATGCAGTCATTAGGAAAACTAATTGGGTTGGTGGTAACGTAGTTGTTCACATAGAGAACAATATCACAAGGGTCTATTTCTATGGCAATAAGATTGCCGTTGTAAACCACACCACAAAGACTGCAACATACGATAACTGCGGTTATAACAACGCTTGCACAAACGCACGTATCAATGCAGTTAAAGCCGCTTGTGAAGAACTTGGGTACAAATAATTAATAGGAGATAAAGATATGAAATTTGTTTTAGGAATTAAGCCAAACGTGTTTAGTGGATGGGGAACTACTTTTGCTGCTCGTGAAAGGGTTAGGCAATCAATACGAGGGTGCTTTTGTTATTCTTCATCATTTGGAAATGCTTATACAGATGCTATAGGTGGAAATCCTAAATATGTATATGGCTATAATATTGAGGTTTTCAAACGAGGTAAGCACCGCAAGAACAAGCATTACGTTATCTACAGATATACTTTCCCAATGGAAATGTTTAAATTGCTTAACGTGGAAATTAAACAAGGTAACCGCACATTCAAAATAGTACCAAAAAAATAGGAGATAAAGAAATGGATAAGATTAGAATTAGACAGAATTATGATGACTATGAAAGGGTACAGAAAGCCTTTAAAGAGTTCATTCATGCACTTGTATATGAATCTATGGATATTGACGCTAATGTGGATGAGGATGAAGTAAACGAGTACATCGACAAGTATTGCAGAACCAATGGTGACCAGATTATTGCACTTGCTAATGACAGCGTTACGAAGTTCATCAAGTCACTTGAATCTCGTTTTGAAGTTCATTGCTATGAACTTGACGAAAACGACAATGCGATTGAAGAAACTGCAACGCATTTTAACACAGATAATGGTGTTCTTGCTCTCAAAAAGGCAGCAGAGTTCTATCGTCGTGCTAAATCTCCTCAAGTGAACATCTTTGACAACGAATTGGGTAAGTATATAGCCGAGTGGGATTAACAAAAATTAACGTGAATTGTTTGGTCAGTTCACGTTTTTTTCGTACCTTTGCATCAACAAAAAGGAGATTGAATTATGAACAGAGAAGAACTTTTAGATAATATTCGCAGAATTATAGGTAACAAGAAATTTACCTTTTCTGAAGCCTATATCAAGCAGTGCGGAAGCACACCTACAATAGGTGTTTATGAACGTAACTACCATGCGATAACAAAGAAGTATCTCTTCATTGATTGTTGGGGTCGTTATGACTATTCAGAGGTAGAAAAAGAGTGGGGTTGGTATTTCATGCGTTATCCAATTTGTTATACGGTCGGAAGTGGACAGAATATCCATAAGGTCGAACTTGAAGATATGTTCACGAAAGACTTGCAGAAACTCTATGATGATATTGTTTTCTATCTTTGGTGGGAAACTAATGTAAATCTACCAAAATTGAAAAAAGCATACGAAGAGTGCTTGAAATATAAGCCAATGTTTGATAAGATAAAAGTTTCAAATGAAGAATTGTAAAAAATCATGAACCAATGATATTTATATTTGGTTTTCAGATTGATTTTTTAGGAAAACTGCCTAAAGTGAGTGAGGAACACTTTAGACATCTAAGGAAGAAAAACCTTTTTAAATTGATTGGCTTTAGGTTTGGGGAGACCTAAAGCCTTTTTTTTTTTCGAAAATAATCTGTATTTTATTTGGTTAATTCAATTTTTTTTCGTACCTTTGCATCACGAAACAAATAAAAGATTAGAATTATGAGTAATAGTAAAATTAGAAAGCAGTTAGAGGCAATTGAAGCCAAAACTAAGAAGTATTCTAAGTATACAAAGATTGAGAGTCTTATTCTCAACTATCAGATGTGTAAGGCATATTTTCATGACCAAGGTGCAAGCATCGTTGGCATAGCAGAGTTGATTCTCAAAGAAAAATACAATCTTCCTTGGCAGTTAAAGTTCATCCGCAGAGCATTATCGGATGCGAGGGGCAAAAGTAATCCCATGATTTCTATCCCTCAGTTCAAGTATGATGAGCATTTGCATGACATTCTTTCGAAGTTCGTTAAGAAGAACTTTGATAAGATGGTGGCTGACCAGAAGAAGAATGGAGCATATCCCTTTGCATTTAGGGATTTATTGGAGAAAAATTCATAAATCTATTCTTTTTGTTTTTGTGGGTGTGGTTTTAAAAGGCTGCACCCACTTTTTTCTTAAAAAATGTTAAGGAATTTGGCTATGTGTTAGGAATTTCGTACCTTTGCACCACAAAACAAAAGGAGATAAGATATGAACAGAGAAGAAATTAAATCAATTGTTACAAACAATTTCGCAAAGCCCTATCGTGTTAATTTGATAGGTGGAGGTTCCAAAATAGTGCGTTTGTGGCAGACAAATGATGGACGCATTGCCATCATGGACAAAGGCAGAAAGAAGTGGGGTCATGAACTGAACACTTGGAGCGACCACTACGAGGATTGGGCAACGTTGAGGCTTGTTGAGCATGACGAGATTGACTATTACAAGCGTTTTGTTAAACGTGCCACAGATGCCATAAAAATGCTTAACGAGAGTGGTCTTTGGAAAGACATCAAACAGAGCATTGAGCATTTCTTTGAACTGACAGAGAGTGAGCAGAAAGAACTTGTGAACGACATCATGACAGATTCTTATGAGTTGTTCTATAAGGAAGTTTACAAGGAAAACGGCAAGTATTCTTGGGTGAGTGGCTATCAAGTGTTTGAAGCCTTTGTAAGAAAGACGTGTTGGAAATCTATCGCATGGCGCAAGTGGGAACGTGAGTGCATGAGTGCAGAAGTTGCTGACTGCATCAAGAACGGCATAGAGTTTTCAAAACGATGGGAGAACGGCTACGATAATTCTGTTGAGATTGCAAATCGTGATGGAGAAAAACTTGCTTGGTATAGTGAGGAATACAGAGGTTGTGGAAATGGACACTACTATCTTATGTTCGATGCAACCCATGCCATTTTCTACGAAGATGATTAAAAAATGTTAAAGGGGAGAAAAAAATCCCCTTAACATTTTGTCAGTTCAAAATAATTTCGTACCTTTGCATCGTAAAACAAAAACAGAAAGATTATGGATTACGAAATGAAGAAAATCGCAGCACCGAGTGACGTTAATGCTTGTAAGGAAATGGCTAACTATATCCTTATGCTGCTGAAAGGAACAAAAGCACCAGAGCGAGTAGGAAATACAACGTATCTCACAGAAAGATTACGTCAGTTTTATACGTGGGGTGCAAAGTCATTTATGCTTATTGCTTCTGATGATGGCTGCTACGGATTGCAGTTTGCAGTAAGCGGATTGAAACATCGTGGTAGAGTAAGAATCTATTACAACCCAGCAAGTGACTACTTTGATGTAGAGTTGCTCCGAGCACGTAAGGAGGAACTTGTAGAGGGCTTCGAGGATATTGACTTTGAACAACTGCACAACGTCTGCCACAGACATATTGAAAGAACAGACGACCCAGAAGTTTAAAATATAAAGGCGAGATAGAGAGTGAAAGGTAGATTAGTCAACTACCGCAAATAGTTGGGGATAAGGCTGACTTAAAAGCAACTCCCCCACATCTTGCCTTTTACGCATATTTCATCATTCTTTTCTCCTTTTCGACCCCAGTCGTTAACAAATGTTAAAGTTATACGATTGGGGTTATTTTTATAAGAAAAAATTTGGTAGATTCAAAATAATTTCGTACCTTTGCAATGTGATAGGGAAAAAGCATATAAGCAGCCGATTCACCCCCACTAAGATATTCTTGGTGGGGAATGATTTAAAAAGGAGATAAAGATATGGGAATATTTTTCAACAACAACAAAAAGCACTACTGCGGTAGATACAAGGGTATTGATGTTTGGCAGTATGGTTGCATGATTGGAAATAATTGGTATGGTGATTTCTACGTTACCATTCCAAGGGGAGCAACAAAGCGGAGCATGAAAGTTAAAGATAGTGTGTGCCGTTCTCTCGAAGCCGTTAAGGACTATATTGACAGAAACTTAGAAACATTGAAAAAGGAGAGTGCAAAATGAGCGTAAGGAGTGGAAAAGAAACAAAGCGTACCCCAATGGAACTTTATAAGGGGTATCGTGTTATCAAAGTAACGAGAATTGAGTATCATCGTTCCCTTTGGAATAATAGCCTATTCGATAAAAATTGGATTGACCACAAAGAGGTTTATTACAATTTCTGTAAAGAGGGTGACGAGAAATGCCCATCGAAGGACTATCAAGTTGGGGTAAAAAATGTGGAAGAGTGCAAAGAATCCATCGACAAGTTCCTTAATGGTGATAACAAGGGCAATGGTGACATCTATTATACCCATGAGGAATTTCAGAAGTATGTCAAAAAGCCAAACGAGAAGTGCGATTATGCCTATGGTTACGATAGTTTGATGAAGTTGATGCGACAGCACCAGAAGGCTGATAAACGTATGAAGTGGTTTATCGAAGAAAGATTGCATGATGCAAATTTCCATTCTGAGGGTAATATTCTTTCCACTTGTGATTATGCTAAATTCGAGGAATATGTAACCAATACCAACCCATTCAAGGAGAAGTTTGAGGTTTACACAAAGACGCTTAGAAAGCGCATCAAAGACCCAAAGCAGTTTGAAGATGGTCTTGCGAAAGTGATTAGTGATTACCTTGCAAGTCAAGGAGTAAAAGATACATCTGTAAATGTTAGGTTTATAGAAAATTGGTGAAGTTCGTGAGAATGTGTAACCGAAATAAGGTAAATTTGTGAATGTTTGTTAAAGGGGTTGAAATACACCCCTTTTAATTTTGCTAATTCAAAATAATTTCGTACCTTTGCATTGTAAAACAAAAAGAGATAAGGATATGAGAACAATTAAATTAACAAGTAAACAAGAAGAAGCATTTGGCAAAATTGCCAAGCGTTCCAAAATGGATTGTTGGTTTCAGCCAACTGCCGAAGATAAAGATGGCTCTGCATATTACAGAGAAATTGACATCAACACCCTTATTGATGGTGCAACAGAATATGATGTTGAGACACTTACCACAAGTGAGTTCCTTACCATTGCAAATGTCTTAATTCATTGTAAAAACATTAAATAATAATTTAATATAAATTTAAAAGAAAATGAAAAAAGTATTATGGCTTATTGTCTGCCTTATGGCAATTACTTTGACATCATGCAATAGTTACTATGATGTTGTAGAAAGCGACTACGAGGTTTGTTATCCTGATGGGACGAAGAAATTCACCACCACCTCAACCCTTCTTGGGAAAAAGAGTAGTATTCCTTATACCATTTGTTACTCAGATGGTGGAACTAACTATCTTTTAGCAGTCAGCAAAAAAGAAGAGGGTGGAACAATAGACCGAGTTCAAATTATTTCAACAACCGCCCCAATACGTTTGAATGGTTATAAAGCAGTAAATAAAATCAAAGAAAAGAAAAATCATTCAAAAAATAAACGAACTGATGATGTATTTTTAGTGAAAAATAAAAAGAAATAAATGTTAAAATCTCGAAATCGTTTGGTGGTTTCGAGATTTTTTCGTACCTTTGCATCACAAAAGAAATAACAATTAAAAGGAGATAAAGATATGGTAAAAGAAGAAGTAACACTAAGAGAGAAGTTCACCACTTGGCGAGTATTACGCAGAGTTGGTAACACCAAAAAGGTTAAAGAGGTAATAGAGACCTCTCCTAAACCAATGACACCGAGTGAAGCATTAAAGCATTTTAAAGTAAACGCAATTTCGGCAGTAATTGATTAAGATTATGATGTTCAACAACAAATTCAACTCAGACGGAACTATTCACTTTGATGTGAATGAGTGGACGTGTACCGACCCAGACCAAGGGCAGTTCTGTCGCAAGGTGAATGATACTACCTTTGAATATATCCAAATTAAGGATATGGAGGGTAAGGAGCATAGCAAGCATTTGCTCGAAACTCTTAACGATAAAACCACCATTAAGGATTGGTATCAAGACGAGATAGATGTCAATGACTACGATTCTGACGAAATAGGTGAGTATGTTTCCGCTTATGGTGGTGACGAGTTCTTAGGTGATTCAGATGGGGCAGAGCGCAACCAACTGATTGCAGAGTGTATTTTTGAAACAGATTTACTTTGTGGTGACTATGACTGAATATCGTATCACATACGAAATAGAAGTAACTCAACCAGAGAAATGTGAAAAAGGTGGGTGGAAAGTAATAAAAGCCGAAAATGCTGATGAAGCGTTGAAGAAGTTCAAGAAAAATCCACCTTTCGCAAAGGGAGGTATTTCATTTTGTTATACAAAACTTGAAGTTAAAGAAGAAAAATATGACTGAAAAAAAGATAAATCACATTTATTTTGTAGATGGTGGTGACAACACAAAAGGCACAATTTGTGCTTTTGAAGAGCACATTGATATGCGTCATAAGGATTGTGTCAGCACCATTGCAGAGAAATTAAAAGAAGTGTTTCAAGGCAATGTGTTTATGTGTGAACACGCAAAAGAAATCGCAGAGCAGATTGCCTATTGTGAATACGCTGTTCTTGACCAATATGATTTTGGTGTTGAGGTAATAACTCTTTTTGAGTGTTAAAAACTTTTAAAACATTTGGTGGTGTGAAGATAATTTTGTACCTTTGCACTACCAAATAAACAATAGGAGATAAAGATATGGCAAAGAAGAAATTTACAAGTAAAAAAGCACCAGAGGTAGTCTATGAAGTTGTAGATGAAAAATGGCTTGATGATGACACTTATGTTGTAGTTTTTAATGAAATGAAGGACGAGGATGGTCTCACCTATCATCTTGAAGTCGAATACCATAAGGACGAAGATAAGATTACATATACAAGGGTATATAGTTTTGATATCGTTGAGGCTTTCATGCTTGTTTCTCCGTACTTTAGAAAGCAGATTGAGGAATATGTGTTGCAGCAAGTAGGGGCGTTGCGAAAGGGAAGTTTCGTCACAGAACAAGAAGTTGTCACATGGCTGAAACTTGACATTCCCCAAGACACATCTGTAGAGGAACTTTATGAGTTCCTTAATTCATTGAAGTTTGAAGTGGTACATACAATGACACCGAGAGACGAGAAGATTAGGGTTATATCCATTGAAAGCGTAAAAAGACAAGTATAATAAATTAAAAATAAAACTATGGCAAATGAATTAGAAACAATGCGTGAGATACGCACCAAGCAGCATAATATTCGTATCTCATTGAAAAAGCGTGAGGAACAGAATAAGGTACTGCGTTCTAAGATTACACCCATCTGGACTGACCCTTGCAAGGAGTACGAAGTGTATCAACTCTCCAAAGAACTTATCAAGGGTAGGGCAAAAACAAAGAACTATCAGAAGTTGCTGCGTGAGTTCAAGGTAAATCTGAAAGAGACGAATCGGTCTTATGACCTATCAAAAAGTGAGTAAGCGTTAAAATACGTTAATATCAGGAAAAATTGGGATAATCTTTTGGTTATTCCAATTTTTTTTCGTACCTTTGCATTACAATAAACAATTAAAATTAATTTAAAAGTAAAATAGATTATGGTTACAATTCAAATTCAGTTATTTTGCATAGTTGTGTTGTTAAGTCTTATTTTAAATAAAATGAAATAGTATGATTAAGATTTCAATGTTTAAAAGAGAAAATGATGGCGCATTACTCGTCATTTGGAAAACATCAAAGGGAAACCTTGTTGGTGAGGTATTTAACAATGGTGTTGAGAAGCGTGGTAAGTGGGATATGAGAGCCACATTCTATGCTGCTGATGGTGATGCAACACAGCACAGAGTTCGTGAGTATTTTGGCTTTTGTGGAGCAGAAGCATATTGGAGACGTTGGGCATAAATTAATATAAATTTATAATAATATGGGTTGGGTTAAAACACAAGTCGAAAAGACAAGTAAGATTTTCTCCAAAATTATCGCTACGTTTGGCGAGAAGTGGAATGGTCGTATTGGTAATAGCACAACACCTTATGAGTATTTTTCTGACTACATTCGTGACCATTACGATGTAACTCTAAAGCAGTGTGAGTTGCTATGTGAAATGATTAAGCAACATTATAGGATTGAGAAGTTTTATTATAACGAAATGAAATAGAGTTATGGAACAATGGAAAATCTTATGGTGGAACACTCGTTATGAGGTTTCAAACCTTGGTAGGGTACGAAATAGAAAGAGTGGTAAGATATTAGCCACGAATCCTACAAAGTCTCATAAGAAACCGCAAGTATGGCTTTATACAGACTATTTTAATAGCACATTGCAATATACACTTGATAAACTTGTGTATTTCACATTCAATGGAGTATCATCAAGGTCTGAGGTAAAACGTGTTAAGCATCGTGATGGAGACATTATGAATTGCAAGTTAGATAATTTATACATTTAATCTAAAAAAAGTTGAGATATTTTTTGGCTATCTCAACTTTTTTTCGTACCTTTGCATTGTTAAACAAAAAGAGATTAAGATATGGCAAATTTAACGAGAGTAGGAACAAAAGGTCTTGAACTGACGAGAGAAGAAGTAATAGACCTTGCGCACAACGTACAAGGTATTATCCGTAAAGCGCAGTGCCGTGAAGTGAATTGTGACATTCTTGACATGCTTGACCACGTATCAAGTGAACTTAGTGCGATTGACGCTGAAATTACAGAAATTTTAGAAGAAGATGAATAAGGCAGAAAAAAACATCAGAATGACAGAAATTCTCTGTTTGGCTGCGGTGATTGCATTTGGCGAGTACAATGGCACTGCATTTGAGTTTACTCCCACGTTACCATCCATTTTTGACGATGGTCTTGACATTGATGGTATTTCCTATAATGTTAACCTTTTGAAGGTGGAGACAAGTGACAAGGGTCTTGTATGTTGGTTCATAGACGAAAAGGAAAATGCGTTCTTTGTCACGTTGCATAGCCTATTGACATATAATCCGCTTCTATATTCTGCAATCGTTTCTCACATATTTACATTGATTGAATATGTTGATTGTTAAAAGACGTTAAAAATGTGCTAAAGATTTGGTTAATTCAATTATTTTTCATATCTTTGCATTGTCTTTGAAACGATAAACATTGAGACATTAAGTAAGTGTTCAGAGGTTGAAACAAAACCTAAAACTTATAGTGATAAGTGCCTTACTTACAAGATATAGGGTTGCGGTGGACAACTTATTAAAAACCACCTTTTGGTAGATACCAGAGGAGAACTATCCTTGTGGATAGATGTAGACAAATGGGCATTAAGTTCGTGCTTAATGTGTCACTTCGGTGGCTTCGTGGTGTGCAAATCCCACTCTACCAACTATGATAGGTAATAGCAGTAATGGCTCGTGCTCGCACTCTTCTAAGGTGCATGGTAAGTGGTTCGATTCCATGCCTATCGACTACTGCTTTTAATTGTTAGTGATTTTGTTGGATGAGGGGTGCTAGCCTAGAAGATGTGGCTAGTGCCCCAGAAATTTTTTTATAAATAATTGTTAATTTATTTGGCTATATCAAAACAATTTCGTATCTTTGCACCACAGAACAAAAAGAAATAAGATTATGTCAAAAAAACTCGCACAATCAACAAGAATCCATGTTTATGGTGGAGATTTCAATGAAATGATGGCATTCTCCATGATTGGGTTTGATTATTCCATTCAGAATAAAAACAATGATTCTATTGTCGTTCTTGTTCGTGGGACAAGAGAGGAAATGCCAAAGTTGTTGAAACGTTTTGCCAATTTCACCAATGAGGACATAGACCACATTCTCAACATGGAATATAAAGAAACATGGTGGTGCAGTGAAGACGATTTAATAACAAGAATAGCATAAAAGATTATGAGAAGAATAGCAATTATTGACCATAATGAGCATGACTTGATTATCGAGGACATTAACGAAGAAGTTCTTGAGAAAGAGTATGGCGGTGACGAACAGAAGTATATCGATGATAACTATGACATCGAAAACTACTCATGGGATTGGATAACAGATTCGTACTATCTACCAGATAGTAAAGATGGTGACTTACTTAATGTTGATTTCAAAAAATTGGTATGAGAACAATTAAACATAAAACAAAAATATATTCAGTTGATTGGATTCGCAATGGCTTCTGTTATCGCACCACAATGGGATGCACATGGGAAGATGTAAAAAATTGTAGGAGAACTGCAAAACTATTGGGAGAAACCATCAAATATGAGCACTACGACACAAAGGTAGATGAATATAAGGTGGGTGGACGTGGTGGCTCTCCAAGATTCATGGCACGTTAAATATAAAAAAATATACGTTATGAGCAAAATAAACATACCAATGGAGAATGTTGTGATTGGTTCAAACACAATCGAAGAACATAAAATGCAAGTGCTTAACTTCATGAACATGCTCTATGACATTGCTTTTAACAATGCAGATAAATGCAATATTAATCCTTGGATAGATAACCTCAAATATGAGATAAGTTGGCTTAGATGGAAAAAATATTACAACACCTATGCTTGTAAGATTGAAACGCATATCGAAATACTTAGGAAGAAAATGATTGATAAAAGCGTTACAAAAAATGATTGGAAATCATTACTTATTGACTTAACATCTTTATTTGAGTTGAAATATACATTAAATTAAACATAAAAAAGTTGAGATTTTATTTGGTAGTCTCAACTTTTTTTCGTACATTTGCATCACAAAACAACAATTAAAACATTAAAAATTATGGAATATATAGAGGTTTGTCCATTCTGCAAAGAACATAAAGTAATTATCTCAAATGATGATACTTTCTATCATTGCAATGGTTGTGAAACAGATTTCACGGAAGATGATGTAGAACATGAGTTGCTACGTCAGCAGATTAGTTGTGTGTGTAGTGGTGAAGAAGCGACAGAAGAAAAACCCATTGATTGCACCAAAGATGATACAATGCTTATTATTGGTAATAGTGAAGCACAAGGTCTTAGTGAGTTGGAAAAACCACAAGTGACAAGCGTATTTCAAGATTATGAGGGTGTTGTATGGGTTAATATCTATGGCTCTAATGAACCAATAGAGGTTGATATGCTTTCCACATTAGACTTGCAGAATATTCTTGACTATCTTCAAGAAAACTATGGGTGTGTAACCGCTACTGATTTCTGTTGGGTGTACGAGAGACATTAACAATAGTTAAAATGAGATTATCGTTTGGTAGTCTCATTTTTTTTTCGTACCTTTGCATTACAATAAACAATTAAAATAGATTTATATGGAAACATATTATCAAGTGACATACAAAACTGAAATGGGTGTTGTAGTCAAGCAAAGACGTGACACGGTGGAACGAGGACATTATCTCTATAAGTCTTTGGTTGAAGATTTTGCCGAAGATGGTATTTACGATTGCAGCATTAAGTTGGAAGAAATATCTGCCAATGGCATTGCCTTGCTACGTGCAAAGGGAGAATATAAGCCAAAAGAAACTAAGGCTGATGAGGTAAAAAACACCAAAAAAGAAACTGAAAAAGGCTGGCAACCTAAAAATTGGCTTGAAATGCTTTGTGGTATGCCAATAGAAGAATACAATGAATGTATTGATAGATGGAACTTATTGACTGGGGATAAAAATGAACATTTATCAGTGTAATATAAAAAAAGTTGGAGTAACATTTGGTTATTCCAATTTTTTTTCGTACCTTTGCATTGTAAAATAAAAAGGAGATAAATTATGAGAGTTAAACATTTTATGGGATACGGCTCAGTTGAGGTTAAAAAAATTTCCAAAAAGCCTATCATTAATGGTTACGGAGAGAACAAAACAGAATTAGTTTTGCGTGTAAAAGGTAATCATGAATATGGTCTTGTCCGTAATGACATTTATGATGTAAGACGTTGGATTTTTGATAGGTTTGAAAAGAACTTCAAGAAAAGTGACTATGAAATCTATATGGAGGTTAAAAGCGATTACATTGAAGAAAATGGTCACGATGTTGAGGTAGCAACTTACACATTTGTATATTAAAGATATGGCTAAGAAAAAGTTGGGAAAACATTTGGTAGTCTCAACTTTTTTTCGTACCTTTGCACCACAATTAAAATAGATTTATAAGAGTTATGGCAGAAGAAGTGAAAAAAATGTTTGCTAAACTTGGAGATAAAGAACAAGTTGATGTAATGGTAGATTTTTACAATTACATATATTCCATCCAACAAGACGAATTTAAAAAAAGAATAGGGGTTGAATAATATGATTACATTAAACGGACAATCAATTAAACTGCCTTGCAAGACAATATCCATTGGGTTGGATATGCAATGCCATCATGTAGTTACACCGAGCATTATTCTCTCTGTAAATGCAGCAGAAGATAAGGTTATCATTGAGAGTGAGGGAATCAAGATTCGCTTACGCATGAAAGACCTTAAAGACTTCTGTATTGATACGAAAGAGAATCGTAAGAAACTCCAAGAACAATGCGACAAAGAGTATAATGAATGGGAAGAAGCAGTGAGAAAACAACTTGAAACTTGCTCTCATTAAATTATACTTAAATAAGTACAAAAAGGGGTAGATACTTCGTTATAGAGGTATCTACCTTTTGTTTTAAGGGCATTTCTAATGGAACATGATAAAAGGCATCACCTCAAGTGAGATAATGCCTTAGAATGGACTTAATTAAGTACAAGTATGGTCTAAAACACTTGAGTTCATTCAACAATATAATGAGGATTGCTTTCAGGTAATTCACCATGTTTTATTACTTGTTTTCCAAGTCCATATATGATAGAATCCACATGAGCAAGTAATAATGCAGTTTCAACTTGTTCTTTCCACCATTGTTCTACATCATTTAGTTGGAATGAAGTGTTCTCAACAATCCATTTCATATAGAAAGGATGTTTACTTAGAAGCCAAAGGATGTGTTTGTCTTTATATTTTCCAAATTTCATAACCCTTCCAATAAGAAGGTCATCACCACAAATACTTCCATCGTTTATTTTATTTTGCAAAAAATCCTTAATGTTAATCTCTGTTGCCATAGTTATTTTAGACTTATAATAATTTCATTCTTCTATAAATTTCCATCTAACATTCTTATTGGGGTCAGCACCGAGGTCACAAGCCTTTGAGAAAGCATCATCAAGATTCTCTCTGTCTGACTTCTTGGGGTCACAATCATGGATGAGTTCTTTCACCTCGTAACGCTCCCTTGTGTCAGTGTCAAAGAAGTGAATTGGCTTCTTAACTTGATATTGAAACTTAATCTGTTTTGCCATAACTATTTTAGATTTATATTATTATTTGTGAAATAAAAAGGGGATTTATTTGCGAATCCCCTTTTGATGTATGTTCAACTTCAAGCAGACACTTTCTGTAATATCCTCTGCAATGCTCTCAATTTTCCACTTGGGAGCACGACCCTTGTAGGTCTCTGTGAGGTCAGCCACCAACCAATCGTAAACATCTTTCTGTGTCTTCAAACCTGCGGTCTTGCAGAAATCAGCACACTGATTGATGAACTTCTGAACTTTCTTGTCTTCTCTGTTAAGCATAATTCTATTTTTAATTGTTATTATTTTCGTTTATCGTAATGCAAAGATACGAAAAAAAACTGAACTGGCAAAACCAATTCAGTCTTTTAACACTTATTTAACATTTCGCAATATTGGCTTTCAGTAGGCTTTGTTCGTCTAAGTCAATGAAAACCAACTCTTTACGTGCTCTTGTTATTGCAACATACTTCAAGTTGAGTTCTTGTTTCAGTTGCCAATCAAGTTGATTTTGCCATGTCAAAGGTAGTTTATTTGGCAGTAGTATTAAAACTCTGTTTGCCTCAAGTCCTTTGCTCTTATGAGCAGTTGAAAGCGTTATTGCGTTTTCTACTTTATAGTCTGTGAATAATCTGTTTACATACGATTTAAGTTCTGTGGTGTCCTTAATGCTATACAAGCAGATATTTTCAATGCACTTGCATCTATCCTCTAAGTTGAGATACTTTTGTGATTGCTTTGCTTCGGCTTCTGTGCATTTCCTATCACTCTTGATGGTAGCAACCAACTTTTTCTTTTCATTTTCAAGGTAGGCAAGCACTTCCGTTATGTTCTTGGTATTTGCATTTTCAATAAGAATCTGCAAGTCTTGTGCAATGTCTTTGCCCTTAACTACTGCCGTAATACCACTCTGAATTAACTTCATGCACAATCCAACGAGGGGTGCAGACGTTCTACAAAGCACCATATCGTTCTCTCTAAACAAGTCGGTGGAAAGACTATTAACATGACTGATTTTTCCGTCTATTGCACTCTTATGTGCTTGAATCTGTGGCACAAGTTCTTGGGCGAGACGTACCATGTTCTTACCACAACGATAATTAACCGACAATGGCAGTTCAATGGTATTGTCTAAATTGGCAATTTTGTCAAACGAATTGCAGTCAGCACCAGCAAAGCCGTTAATTGCTTGGTTTCTGTCACCTACGGCAATGAATCGTCCACCTTTTGCAGCACAAAGCATGAGTTCTCTTTGTGCCGTATTAAGGTCTTGACACTCGTCTATAAACACATACTTGAATGTTGGAATATATTCTCTGTGAAACAATGGTAATACAACCATATCAACATAGTCTATAACTAAGTCTTTTGGCATTTTATAGGCATCCTCTAATAAAATATCACATACCTTAACTTCGTCAAACAGACAAAAGATATTATGCTCATCACACAAATTTTGTAACTTCTTGGTTTCCCCATGCTGAATAAGATTAACCCTTGCAAGGTCAAACAACTTCTGTACGTTACAAGAAAAGCCCCAAACCTTTGCAGCCGATGTGTCAGGTGTAACGATACTTGACAATGAAAATACATTCTGTCTAACATACTTCTGATACTTCCAACTATCCACTTTAACGTACATTTTATACTCTGGATGGTTGTAAAGTTTTTTCAGTATGCTAAAACCAAAGGCATGGAGAGTTGAAACGTCTGCATAACCTTTCAACTTCTCTTTTAATTCCTCTGCAATCAATCTGTTAAATGCAAGGAACTTCACGTCACGCTCATGTAAGTGCAAACGCTTACAAGCCATGACGATAGTTGTTGTTTTTCCACTACCAGCGACTGCGTTAATGGCAATGTTTCCATCACCATTCTCAACTTCGTTGAATATGTCAACTTGGTAGGGAGATAACTGCATTTTTACTAAAGCCATACTACTTTTAATTATAACTCTGCAAAGGTACGAAATTAAAATAACATAACCAAATATATTAAGGAAAATTAAGAAATAAACTTTTTTTCTTAAAAAATGCAAAATTATTTGGCTATCTCAAAAATTTTTCGTACCTTTGCATCACGAAACCAATAAAACAATAACGATTATGGCAACAAAAACAACAAACAACGTACAAAATCGTCCTCTATATGAGATTGCGAGAGACATCCGCAAGGATTGGAAAAACCCATACTTCGGTGCAAAGCCTTACCTTGATGCAATGGCTACGCTCGACTCCATCAACGACAACTACGGATGGGATTCAGCAGATGACATCGTTCGCTATTTCTTGGCAAATGCATCCACTTGGCGAGGTGAAACTGCAAAGAAAATCAAGAAGGAATTGAAAGCAATGGTAGGACTTAAATAGTCCTCCATCTTTCTCCAACGATACCTTTTTTTATCTGACTGCGCTACCGCTTGTGAAAGTAGTAGTGTGGTCAGTTTTTTTGTTATATATTGGACTTAAATAAGTACATCATAGGTCTATAAACAAAAAATGGCTCACGTTTCACAACGTAAGCCATCGGAGTTTATTACCTTTTTGAAAATAGTGAAAAATCATTTTATAAAGTTATTGTATCAATGGGTGAGGAAATATCACTCAACCACACATCAACCGTATCATACACCTCGCATCCACCTTTCTCTGTGCGGAAAATAGTTGTGGCGATGGACTTGTAGTTGCAGTCGAAGAAGACGTTGAAACCAATTGTCTTTCCTCTCATGCTTATCTCATCTACTGATAGATTGTAGCCGTTCAGTTCCTCATAGGCTCTCTCAAACGATAGCAAAGCCACCTTTTGAACGAGACTATCTCTGTCTCTCTTGGCTAACTCCGTAGCCAAACCTTTGATTATTTCTTTCTGTATGTCCATATTGAATTGTATTATATAGGTTTCTTATTCGTTTGCAAAGGTACGAAATTATTTTGAATTGACAAAATACATCAGCAATTTTATTTGTTAATTAATGTTAACCTATATTTGTACTTAATAAAGTACGCCATAGGGGTAAACATGAAAAAAGGTAGGTGTTACCCTACCTTTTCTCTTACTCTGTGATTGATTCCCACATTTCCTCAATCTCTGGGGTCTGTCCGACTGCTACGATGTTGGAGAACTTGTAGTTACGAACCATCACGATGTCCTCGTCAGCGATACCGCTTTCACTCTGTTTGACTGACTTGTTAGGTGCAACATAGAGGTGCTCCTTGATGAAGGTCAGTTCATCCTCGGTGGCGAAGTGGTCAGACACGATGTAGAAGGATTCAAACTTGGTGCGGTCATTCTCCTTGAAAGTCACGCACAACTGAAGATTTCCGTCCTTCTGTGCTCGCTTGATGATGTTGGGAACAACCCAATCGTAACCACTCATTGCATCCGACTTGAAGTTGGCAGCGTCACCTTGTTTGTCTAACTGACGATTGATTGCCTTTGCATAGTCGTAGGCTCTCGCATTTGTCACCTTGGTAACTTTCACGATGTTTGGCATGGTCTCGCCAAACTCATTCAGCCATTCAGTAGCCGTAGCCTTGGGAGCACGGAACTTGGGAATAGAACGTGCTATAAATCCGTAGCCAAACTTGCATGATGCGAAGTCCTTACAAGCAGCGATAGTGCTGAAAACGTCCACAACTGCGATTAACAACTCACTTACAGAAAAATTACTCTTCTTCATTTTACTAAAGATTAAATTGTTTTGTGGCAATATTGCCGATGTATCAATGTTTCAAAAATCACTTTGTCTCTGAAAGACGATGCAAAGGTACGAAATAAATCTGAAACCACCAAACATTTTCTCACTTTTTTTTCATCTTACCATAAATTTTTCCACTTTCTTTACAAAAATCGCCAAAAATTGCACATTTACTCCTATTTTGTGCATCATTTTTCCTCTGTTTCATGCTCACTAACTTACTACATTTGCAGCCACATATATAAACAGATAGGAAAACACACATATACGCACATATATGGCTAAAAAAATATAGATTAAAACATTTAAGGCTATTTTTAAGCGTTTTAAGCGCATTTTACCCACATGGTGGATAACTTTTATATCTGACTACCTAAAAACGTCTCAAAATGGCTTAAAATAAGGTCATGTTAATAAACGTTAATTGTTGGGTGTATATGTTAGATTTCTGTTTCTTCATGTACTATTATAATAAAGAGACAAACAAATTAAATGTTTAATCAAAAATACAATATTCGGCTATGAAAATGTAAACAAATGTTAAATCGAGGGTTTATTCCTTAAAAAAATTAAAAATTTCCCCCAAAATGCACGTTTTTCAATTTTTTATTGTACCTTTGTACCCACAAACAGAAGTTTAACAAAAAAAAGTATCGAATATGAGAAAGTCAATCAATTTTAAGGAAAACAGAAATGTTGTTCGCAATGAAGGTTTGAACATTTACATGAGCGATATGAACGCTCGTAAGCCACTTTCAGATAGCGAGGTGCGTGACCTTATCATCGAGGCACAAAATGGCTCGCAGAGAGCACGTAACAAGGTTATTGAGGCAAATCTACGTATCGTTTGGAGTATCGCTGCAAGTTATAACGGAATGGACACCTTTGAGGACATTTTGCAGAACGGCAATTATGGTCTGTGTGTGGCGGTTGATACCTTTGATGTTTCACGTGGAACAATGTTCAGCACATGGGCATTGGAACAAGTTCGCAAATATATCGGTATCGGACTAACAGACGAAAGCCGTATTGTGCGCCAAGGTGCTCACATGGTGAAGGCGAAAGCCAACTATCACGCAGAAAGCATGGATGCGCCTTTGGGCAATGAGGATGGCGATGAAAAAACTTTACTCGATACCTTTGCAAGCGAAAGTAAAGCAGATAGTCTCACAGATGCTGCCGATATGAGGCTGAAAATTGAGTACCTTATGCGTGGTTTGGACGAGAGAGAAAAGGCGATTGTATGTGGTCTGTTCGCTATCGGATGCGCTGAGGGGGAATGGACTGAGGGAACTCTCGCAAAGCGTTTCAATCTCACAGAGGAACGTGTACGACAGATTAAGTGGGAAACGTTAAAAAAGATGAAAGAAATGGCTTGAAAAATCTTGACAAAGGTAAGGTGAAAGCCTTACCTTTGTTTCACATGAAACATTGTGGGAGTATGGTGGGGGTACATCCCCCACCTATGTAACCCCCTCCCCCCATAGGGGATTTTTAACACTTTTTAACAGCGGACAGTTCTGTAAATAAATTCCAGGAAAAAAATTCATTATTTTGCAGAAGTCGGCCACCTTATTTTTTATTTGTATTAATTAAAAAAAATTCTGGAAAAAAAATTAGAAGTGTAATTCATAATTCTCTCTATATGGTGGGCGAATGTATATCGTTATTTTTAATTTTAATTAATCCTTTTTCTATTGCTTCTTGTTTTTTAAGGAAGATTCTACATAATAGTTTTTCTGTTATGGTTAATTCTCTTGCGAATTGTTGTGCGTCTGAATGTGTTTCTTTTCTACCTCCATAGTGTGGAGTGTGTACATTTCGCACATACTTTTGGTTATCCACGAATACCACTACATCTGTTCCATATATATGTTGGTATCTAATTGGGTAAAGTTTATTTTCAAAGCCTTTGACTTTTTCTTCATGTATTTTAGTTATTTTTTTTGCCCATCCATATATTATATCCCCATCTATTTTTCCATTTTTTGTATAATAGAAAAAGACATATTTTCCTATATTTTTTTCTAACTCATCTATTGTATTGAAGTATTTCATTAGGTTATTGTTTTTTGATATAGATATGTTTTGGGTATCTGCCTAGTACGAACAGTGTAACTGGGCATATCCACATTGTTGTTATTTTATTTTCGTCATTTGGGTCGATATGTATATAGTTTCTACCGTATATGATTTTATCTTTCCATGACATCGATTCATTTGGTGTTTCTGCAATGAATTCGTTATAGGTTGTAGTTGGGTATGTTATTGGTTTATTTTTGCAGATGACATTGACTGTCACATCATCTTTACCATTTGCATAGAGTTCGCAGAGTGCGTCTGCACCAGCTACCATTTCTAGGTTTCCGTGTTCGAATCCCCAATGTTTAAAGTCGTAGTACCATCTTTTGACAGGTGGGTCATTTTCTGCCACGAAGTGGAGGTTATATTCACTTTTTCTTATCAATACGTTTTTGATAAGGATTAGAATTGTATAGATTTTTTTCAATAACTGTTTCATGACGTATTATGGAAATTTATAGAATATTCTTTTTTTAGGAAAGTATGATTTAGTTATTATTATTCTTTTACCTATTTTGCCTTCAAACTCTTCCACTTGGTCACAAGAGAAGTATTCTGTTACATTTTTATTTGTTGTTATTTTATATGTTTTACCATTTTTATATTCTTTTCTAGTTACTTTCAGAATAACTTTATGTGGGTTATGTTCTGCTTTAACTAGTTGTCCATCGTAGAGGACTTTATTTTTTGGATATTTCCACAGTGATGAATCTAATTTACAATAGAATGATTTCAAGTCTTTATTGGGCTTAATTTTCAGTTCATATTTTCTCACTAGTAGTTTTTTATCAGTTTCTTTAACAATGATACTATCTTTTGAGCTTGATGAGCATTGTACGATTAATGCTACACAAAAAATGGCAAATGCCATCATATATATGATTAAGAATGATTTTAAATTCATGTTCCTAATGTTTTTGATTGTTGGTCAATTTCTTCCAATGTTCGTTGTCTCTCTATTTCTTGTTGCATGTGGTAGAGTTTTGAGTCACGCCAGTTGATTAGTTCCATTTGTTCAATGAAAGAGAAGTCTATGATGTCTTGTATATTGTTATATTCCCATACATTTAGTGAATCTAGTAGTTTATTTATTTTTTCCTCGTCACCTTCTCTTTTTGCCGATAATATTTTAGCTAGTACATCTATAAGTGTAGCGTATGGTGTCAGCAAGTTTCTCAAGTGAGCACCAAGTGATTCGAAATTATTTCTCATATATTTTTTCGTTTACAATTTCTATTTGTTTATTTCTTACTCTTCTTCTCCACTTAGAGTCGAGTTTTTCCCAATATGCATGTCCTTCTTCTGTTTTATCCCATGTGAATGATTTATCCACAAGTCCGCTATAATGTTCTTTACAACAGAAAAGTCTTTTAAGTGGTTCGATTGAGAATATATTGATTTTATTCTCAATTGTATTAAAACAGTTTAGTTTTTGTTTTCTTACTGCTATTTGGTATCCACGTAGTGCATTATTTTCTTTCAAGAATGAAAGAAATTCTGCAATCATTTGTCTATATGTAATTTTTTTAGTTGCCATTTTCTTTTGTTTTTTTAGCTTGTTCCTTCATATATTTGTCAAGGTTAAGTATTCCATCTATGAGGTTTGTATTGCTATTTTCTAGTTTTTTATCCTCTAGTATAGATTCTTTTGCATCACGTAGTGTCCATGAATTTTTTCCCTTCTGTGGGGCAAGCATATAGATATAGTCTTCCCCATGAAGTTCTATTTCCTTATTAATTGCGTCAAGTGCAATTTGTTTTGCTTCGTCTCTTGTCATAATGATACTATTTTCTCAACTGCAAAGATATGAAAAAAATGTGAATTAGCCAAATTATTTAAATAAAATTAACTATTTATTGGCATGAATAGAAAGGTTTATATAAATCCAAAACAATATAGTGTTTTAAAAGAGTCAGAGTGGAATCTCCATTATGGTGGATATGATAATGGTTATGGTGGTGGTGGGCATAACATGCAGCCTCATATGAGTGATAATAAACATGTTATGGTTGGTCGTGATACTGGTCATTTCGGTAGTGGTACATATTTTTCAACATATAGTTTTTCTGATACTCAAAGTCAGCCATTGCGTGACAGTATGGATAATCAAGACCCAAATTTTATTCAGATTGGTGATAATGTATATCGTGTTGACCTTGACCTTTATAAGAACTTGTATAGGGTTAGGAGCAAAAAGCAAGGTGACATATTATATACCATGATGAAAAACTTGAACATGATGTATAATAAAATATGTCATTACATGGGTAATTTTGAGGATGGTAGTCACGCCAACTATAATAATGCAATTAATTATCAGATAATCAGTAGGAATGCAGAGGCATTGAATCTAAAGTGTCCTAGTTATTACAAGCTTACTAGGATGGCTCAAGAGCATGGAAAGGATAAAGATGCAATACAGTCATTCTCCACTTTGTTTATGGAGCTTAATGGATATAATGGTGTTAATGTAAGTGGCATTGAATATTACGACAATACGTTGCATGGTTCTGTTATATATGACTTATCAAAAGTTAACACCGATATGGAAGAGGTAAGCCCTAAGAGTCTCTTTACTGGGCTTAGAGACCGTTCATATGATAATACGATTGCTAGTAAGGGTTACGGTGATGAAATAGCTGACTCTTTAAATGGTGAATACATTAATTGGTATGATGAGATAAACAAGATGCCAGTATCACATGCTATGAGGGTATTGAAGAACTACACTGATAGCGGACATTTACTAAATGCTTTCACTATTAGGAAGTTTGATGAAGATTTGCAGAAACGTTATTTGAGGCTAATATTTGCTAAAGACCCTACGGATATGTTTGGGAAGAGTCTTTGTACTGAGCTATTATCTGGGGATGACAGCCGTTGGTACTTGGAGCTTATTGAAAATACCAAGTCATATTATTGGGTTAACTACTATGACGAGCGTTACAAGGTCAGTGGGTTGGTTAAGCTATTATGGAACTACAGCCCAAGTTGGAGTCTATCTTCTGAGGAACAAATGGCAGATAAGGAGAGGTATCTTGAAATGCTGAAGGGATATATGCAGAGAGACCTCACTCCAATGGAAGAAGAATACATAAAAGAGGATTTCCTTTACGATTGGGATGGATTCTATAGTTCATTAAATAGTAAGTAAAGGCATACATTTAGATTTAAGGTACTCATACAATTTTGGTGTGCGTACCTTATTTATTGCTGATATTTTTGAATTGAATATGCCTCCCATTGGGAACACTATTCTCTTGAAGTTCTTACAATCGTTATAGATTTTATCGAAGTCATCGTCAATAACTTTTTTGAATTCCTCTAGGTCATCGTCTGTCCAGCGTCCATTTATACCTTTGCGTTGTGAGTTGTACCAATGTTGTGTTGTAATTGGGTATGCGTTATTGAGACCTCTAATCAATGCTGTTGTCATTGATGGATAGTGTTTACCTTCTCCGTATTTATGTGAGTACCATGAGGTATTTGGGATAAGTGATTTACCACTATCCCTATCTGTGTTATCGGTGAAGATATACATAGATTCTTTATCTTCCCTAACATTTTTTCTTGTATATGGTTTATCTGTTCTTTCTACTTTCATTTTTTAATCAAATAGCCTTGTTGTTCAAAGTGTCTCAACAGTTCTTCAACTCTATAATCCCACAGTCTATAGTTATTGTCATAGATACTGTCTATCATATGAAGTTCAGTATTTATGATTTCCCTATTATATTTTATTTCTGATTGCAGTGTATTAATATGTTCGTGTTGGTTGAATATTGTGAATACGCAAAAGAACAACAGAAATATCAGTGATATTATGATTATGTCTTTCTTATCGATTGTCATATTTTTTTAATTACGCCATTACTCCAGTCTTCGTCATCAAAATATTCATTTGTACCTTCTTTAATCCAACACATATCGTTTGGTGAATAATGTACATTGAATATTTCACCAGTCCAGCTTTTTACTTTCATATTATCTAACATGGAATTTATTTTTTAGGTATTTACACCAATCTTGATATATATGATACAATGTATCGTTATACCAATATAGTTTGTCTTTAATAAGTGGGTTATTGCATATATTACCTATTAAGTCTTTATATAGTTGGCAAAGTTGTCTTGGTCTTGTTTCGCCTTCTATTTTTGTTAATGTATTTTTAATACTTTTAGTGTTGCTTTCATGGCCATATATTGTCCAAAAATATGTTGCTACAGCATTATTTTTCTTAAGGAATTGAATTAATTCTTTTTTGGCAAGTATAACGTTTTTATTATTCATGAAGCAAATATATACATTATTTACATAAAAAACAAATATTTTAACGATTTTTAGATATTTATGTTATATGGGCGTAATAAAGAATATAAAAGAATCAATAGATGACAAATCATCAATGAGTGTCAACAGTATAACATTGTTGGCATCTGCCCTTATGGGTGTTATTGTTGGTCTTGTGATGTGTTTCGTATTGGTATATGACGTTATTTACGATGGTAAGGTTGATACTGATATGGGAGACATGGCAATGCTATTAATGTCTAGTGGTGTTTACATTCTTGGTAGTGGTGCTCCAAAAGCTTATGTTGATTCTCGTATGAAGACTCGTTCTTGGGTTGAGGGTGAGAAATTGCAGATTGAGGCTGAAGAGGACATCGAGGACTACAAGTCAGAAAGAAGAAGAAACAGAAGAAAGAAGAACCAGATTGTTGATGTTGAAGGTGATATTGACGATGGTTCTGAAGATAACTTAGATAACGAATAAAAATAATATGAACAAGAATATTCTTAATTATATTGAAGAATGTGAAGCTTGGAAGGTTGGGATAAAGAATCTGCACTGGAGTGCTGATAACTTATCTCAGCATGAGTTGTGTGATGACATTGCCGATGAGATTTCAAATTTTGAGGATTTGGTATCTGAGGTAGAGCAGTCAATTAGCGGTAAAATCAAGTTAAATGGTTTTACTCCAAAGAGTTATAAGATTACATCTTTGAAGTCATTTGTTGAAGATGTTATTTCTGCTAGCCAGTCATTCTTGAAGGAACTTGAGGGAATGGGTGAGAAATACGTGGGCATTAAGAGCGAGTGTGAGACTTTCATTGGCACAATGCAGAGGAAGTTATACCTTGTCAACTTTACGCTCAAGGAAGAGCTTAAAAAGAGGCTTAGAGACAAGATAAACGAGTCAATGTACAAAAGGATTGATAATCCTTCCAAGAAGAGTAGGTCAAACGTTACGACTTTAAAGACTAGGATTAAGCACATTTACGATGCTGTAAAGGAGCATGGGTTAGATTCTAGGCTTTATCATGATGAAGCTTGGCAAGCCATAGATTTTTATCACAAGGTTATAACTGATAAGTTTGGCGGTGAGGTTGAGGTTAATACCAAGCCTTGTGCTGACCTTATGCATGCTGACAGCATTGAGTCTGACGGTGGGTATTGTGATTATGACCCATATGACCATATGCCTCGTTCCAAGCAGTATGCGATTGAGATTAATTTTCCAGATGGTATGAAAGTAAGCGGTTACATTAAGTGTATGGCTGCTGGAACTGTTGAAGACCCATTCGCAAGCTATGACACTTGTATGGTTCTCTGGCCAAAACAGAATAATGTATTAGAAGCTAAAAATATGGGTAAACAAATGAGATTAACTGAGGCAGAGCTTAAACAAGTTATTAAAGAGGCTGCAATTAAGATATTATCTGAAACACCATTAAATTATGACATTGATAATTTCAGTGGCAGATGGACTAAGAGTGAACCTAGCGATGAAGAGTGGGCGTTAGCAGATTCAAGAGCAAATGGCGATTACTTAGATGACCCATTCCATGCGCCTAACAGTTGGGATGATGATGAATGGATAGATGGGGATAAAGACATGGAGAATGATTATTCTTGGGATTTATATCATAGAATGAATAATGTTGGAAAATCTCCAGTTGACCGTCAGCATGATGTAATGGATGCTGCTCAGAAT
>Ga0310694_10000774_pt1 | contig 40072 bp, 37 predicted proteins | sample 174DNAGHGhighgp2_FD_203884 | JGI IMG/M metagenome (GOLD analysis project Ga0310694, IMG submission 203884) | Sheep rumen microbial communities from Palmerston North, Manawatu-Wanganui, New Zealand - 1742 DNA GHGhigh gp2 (v2) (version 2) | ecosystem: Host-associated > Mammals > Digestive system... | reverse complement strand
ATGGGAATGCGTGATTGGTACTGAGTGTGAGAAATGCAAGAATGGAAAGGGCGCCTGCGTACGATTGCAGCCGCCCTGTGACTTTTAATTTGGATTATCTTGTTGAAAAAGCTTATTTCTTCTCGAAATCGTAGGAGACTTTTTCTTTGTAAGTGTAATCCTCAGTATAGTCTTTGATAGTCCACGTGCCTGAGATGGACATTGCGCTACTGCTTAGTTCGTCTATTGTGAACTCGCCAGATATTCTATAGTTGTCCATTTCGTCAAGTTCGATGGAGAGCTCGTCTTTTGAGATGGACCAATCGCCATCCCAATCTTCTTCCCATAATGCAATGGTGCAGGAGCCGTTCTCCTTGAAGGTCCAGGTGCTGCCTTTGTCATCGGAGATTTCATCACCTGAAACTTTGGTGATTTTCCATTTGCCCTCAATTTTGCTTTCCTTGGAGCAGGAAGAAATGGAAAGTGCAACAATAGCGAGTAAAGCAATCGTTGCAAACAATTTGATTTTTTTGAACATTTTTTTGCGGGATGTTATATACCATTTCCCCCCTCGGCTTTTGCAATCCTTGGCTCTCGGGATACTGATAAAATAATAACAGCAAGAAAGTGGAGCCATCCATTTATGTCTCTATCTTCTTGTGTGAGGGTCTCGACTCCCTGTAGATTGAATATAAAGGTGAACTGAATGCTCCACTATGGATACTGATATCCTATGGATGCATCGCTGAACTCCTTTATTCCGTAATCTACAGTTGTGTAAGTTGTCGAGATTCACACAATCGGAATAAGGCGAAATGCGCTTTCTTACGGCAAATCTTTCTGTCGATTTGCGAGTGCAAAAGTACACACTTTTTTTTATATAGCAAAATTTTTTTTGTTTTTAACAATTTTTCGTGTCACTTCTCGTTGTTGGAATGTAACGTAATTATAATATACAAAGTAATACAATGTCACAAGAAGTAAGAGTAAGATTTGCACCGAGCCCCACTGGGCCACTCCATATCGGTGGCGTACGCACAGCCTTATACAACTACCTGTTCGCCCGTCAGAACGGCGGCAAGATGATACTGCGCATAGAGGACACTGACCAGACACGCTTTGTGCCTGGCGCAGAGCAATATATCATCGAGGCGCTCACATGGCTGGGCATCAAGTTTGACGAAGGCGTCCATATCGGTGGTCCCTACGGTCCTTACCGCCAGAGCGACCGCAAGCCGATGTACAAGCAGTATGCCGACCAGCTGATACGCGACGGATGGGCCTACTACGCCTTCGACCGTCCCGAAGAGCTGGAAGCCAAGCGCAAAGAATATGAGGCACAGAAGAAGACCTTCCAATACGACTGCAACACACGCGGCATGATGCAGAACAGTCTGAGCATGCCTGCTGACGAGGTGCAGCGCCGGCTGGAGAGCGGCGAGCCCTACGTGGTGCGCTTCAAGTTTCCGGCCGACACCGAGATAACAGTCCACGACCTGATACGCGGCGACGTGACTATGAACAGCAACCTGCTGGACGACAAGGTGCTGTTCAAGAGTGACGGCATGCCCACCTACCACCTTGCCAACATCGTAGACGACCACACCATGGCCATCAGCCACGTAATCCGTGGCGAGGAGTGGTTGCCCTCCGCCCCACTCCACGTGATGCTCTACAAAGCCTTCGGCTGGGAGGAGACGATGCCACAGTTTGCCCACCTGCCCCTGCTGCTGAAGCCTGAAGGCAACGGCAAGCTGAGCAAACGCGATGGCGACCGGCTGGGGTTCCCCGTCTTCCCGCTCGACTGGCACGACCCGAAAAGTGGCGAGTTGAGCAGCGGCTACCGCGAACGTGGCTACTTCCCTGAAGCCGTGGTCAATATCCTTGCCCTGCTGGGCTGGAACCCCGGCACCGAGCAGGAAATTCTCAGCATGGACGAGTTGATAAAGCTCTTCAACATAGGCCACATCAGCAAGAGTGGCGCCAAATTCAACGTCGAGAAAGCCAAGTGGTTCAACCACGAATACATGCAGATGCACAGTGACGAGGAGGTGGCGGCGATGTTCGAGCCCATACTGAAAGAGCACGGCATCGAGGCCGACAAGGACTACGTCGTCAAGGTGTGCGGCATGATGAAGGAACGCATCAACTTCATCAGCGAGATGTGGGACACCACGAGCTACTTCTTCGTGGCGCCCACCGAGTACGACCCCGCCGCCATCAAGAAACGCTGGAAAGCAGGCATGACAAAGCACATGGCGAAAGTCATCGAGATACTCAACACCGTACCCTTCGAATACGACGCCATCCACAAGGCGCTGCTCGACGACTACATCGTTGGCAATCAGCTGAACATGGGTCAAGTGATGAACTCGCTGCGACTGGCCGTTGTGGGCAAGACCGTGGGACCCGACATGCTGACGCTGGTGATGATGCTCGGCAAAGAGGAGACCATCAGCCGTGTGCAGCGCGCGATAGACACAATAGGCGAAGTAGAAAACATTAATTAAACAATGGAAATAATAAAAAAATGGAAGAGAACAAATTAGACGAAAACGCCGTAAACTACGAGGCGACAGAAACCGTAATCGCAACAGAAGATTCCAATCTGGAACCCAAGGCACCCAAAGCCACATGCGAATGCAACGATAAGAAGCGTGGCTGCAAATGCCTGCCCATCATCAACTGCCTTCTGCTTGTGGGCCTTATACTGCTCTACATATTCCACTTCACCGGCATCGGCGCCAAGGGTGGCAAAAGCCTTGCCAACGCCGATGCCAAAGCACCGGTGGCTGTGAGCGAAGGAGGCTTGAAGGTGGCATACGTCAACACCGACACACTTATGGCGAAATACCAGTATGCCCTCGACCTGCAGAAACAGCTGAAAGACTTCCAGTCCGCCAAGGAAAACAGCTACAAACAGCAGATGACCCAGTTCCAGAAGGACTATCAGGCCTACGTGCAGGGCGGTGGCGAGAAGATGACCCTCAGCCAACAGCAAGCCAAGGAGAAAGAGCTGACCGACCGTGCCAACCGCCTGCAAAACCTCGAAGGAGAGTATGCGCAGCAAGTAGCGGAGCGCACCATGAGCGAGAGCGAGAAGATGACCAACGCCGTCTACAACTTCATCCGCGAATACAACGCACAGAACCAACAGTTCGACATCATCCTCTCCAAGTCATTCAGCAACAGTCCTATCCTCTACGGCAACGAAGGTATGGACATCACCGACGAGATTGTGAAAGGACTGAACGAAGAATATGCTAAAGTGAAAGCCGAGAAATAACATTAGTGCCTTCTACAAAACAGTTATTACGAACAGGAATCCTGAGCGTAAAAGAAAAGGCCGCAAGAGACTCTTGCGGCCTTATTATTAAACACTTTTAATTCGCACTAAAGGATATCATCAATAAGAAGAGGAAAGTCGATAGATTCGTCGCTGGCATTGCCAGAATAGCGGTAGATAAGATTGACTTTGGCGTTGCGGCAAGCATTGAAGAACAGCTTGCTGGAATTCACATTGGCTTTGACCTCGTTGAGCAGTTCCTCGGCGAACAGTTCACGAACAGCTTCAATCTGTTGGATTGCAATCTGTTCTTCATCAATTTCATAAAGATAGACCACATTGTCACCCTCGCGGAAAATGCTTTTCAGCACAGTCATCTCGTCAACCTGCAAAGGCAAATGTATGTTGCTGATTTCTATCTGCGAAGCCAGCAATTCATCGGGGTTAGAGTTTGCATTTCGGAGTCGCTTTATTTCATCGGCACTGAGAGTCGCTGAAACCTGCTCGCCACTTTGTCTGCCGACATAGACATACGTGATGCCGCCATTGCCTTTCTCGAGTTCATCGAGCAAAGCTTCTGTATCGGCTGTAGGCGAACTAAGGATATTACGGAGATTCATCATCAGAAGATCTTCATTATCTTGCAATGTCTTGATATTGAAGAACTCCTCATTCATAGACACGGTGATGACCACATTGTCACCATCGAGCTTGGCGCCGGTGACAGTGCCGAAGTCCACCTCGCTATTAATTTGTTTAGGGCATTCGTTGTCAATTGTTTTAACAAGTTTTTCAAGGCGGGCGTTAGAGTTGCCACCACACGAAACAGCCAGCAGAAGCATTGCTACGCTGATGAAACAGACAAGACTTTTTGTTCTCATAGCTTGAAAAATGTATATACGGGAAAGGAATACAGCGAATACCAATTATACGCAAAGGAAGACACGTAAAGCAAATTGAATTGATATTCAATCTCCTATGAAGATATTGTGTTAAATGAGGTCTTAGCGATGGATAGGCAGCTGGTAGCCGACGCTGAACATGACGGACTGGTTGATGCCGGTGTAGGCGTTACGATCCTTTGCGCTGTTGTCGCTGTCCTGCGTAGTTGTGTTGCCTGTACCTGTCGACGACGAGGAGGTCTGGTCGAAGGGTGCGAGCACGTCGTCACGGTTCATGACGGCCACGAAGCCGTGGTCGAGGTAGAGGTCGAAAGTGAAGTTGTGCCACTGGTAGCCGACACCGACGATGAGGCCTACATCGAGGCGGCGGAGGTGCTTGAAGGAGGCACGGTCGTCCTTAGTGCCAGTGACGTAGGTGTCGTAGTTGTTGGAGCTTTGCGGCATACCGGGTGTGACCTGACGGTCCCAGATGCGCCCGAAGAGACCGACATTGAAAGTGGGGCCGATGAAGAAGTTGAGGTAATTCTCGGCAGGCAGGGCCGGAATCTCATATTTGAAACCTGCGATGACGGGAATCTGGGCATACCAGTTGTGGTAGTAGCCCTGACGGATGGACTGCATATTGACGAGGACTTGCTGGAAGTTGGTGCCGCGGCGCACGATGTTGAGTCCCGTCTGCAAATAGATATTCTCAGACCATGGGTTTTTCCATTCTGTGAACATATAGTCGACATAGCCGCCGATGCTGAAACCGAAGACGGGTGTGTGGGTCAGCAGGTCGTCGGAGATATAGGCGGCGCCGTTGGCGATACGAGCGCCATAATGCACAAACTGGGCTTTGGCGGAAAAGTTGAACGCCAAAACGAGAGCGATGATTGCAAAAATCTTCTTCATTTGCGGTGGTAACAATTAAATATCAACACTTTGGACGTTTCTACGCCCAATATATCGTGCTACAAAAATACAAAAAATCCCGATACAATCGGGATTTCTTGTAAAATATTTGTCGTTATAGTCTTTAAATAACAAGGACGAGTTCGAATTATTTATCTTTAACCCAACCAGGGACATCTCGAATTAAGACATATAATCACATCATTTCCTACAGTTTACGCTCGATGAAGTCGGTCATGAGCTTATAGAGGTTGAGACGGGTGTTGCCGCCATAGATGCTGTGATTCTTGTTGGGGTAGACACGGAATTCGAACTGTTTGTCGGCCTTTTCGAGGGCAGTGACGAGGTCGAGGGCATTCTGGAAATGCACGTTGTCGTCGCCAGTGCCGTGGACAAGGAGGTAGTTGCCTTTGAGGCGGTCGGCGAAGTTGAGGGGTGAGTTGTTGTCGTAGCCGTCGGGGTTGTCCTGCGGGCGCTGGAGGAAGCGTTCGGTGTAGATGTTGTCGTAGTAGCGCCACGTGGTGACAGGAGCCACTGCGATGGCGCTCTTGAAGACATCGTTGCCCTTGAGGATGCAGAGCGAGGACAGGTAACCGCCGAAGCTCCATCCGAAGATGCCTATGCGTGTCTCGTCGATCCATGGCTTCTTGCCGAACCAGCGGGCCGCCTCGATGGCGTCGATGCACTCGTAGTGACCCAGATTGCGATAGGTCATCTTCTTGAAGTCGGCACCACGGCCGCCAGTACCGCGACCGTCGAAGCAGGCGACAACATAGCCTTTCTGGGCCAGCATACGGAACCAGTTATAGTCGCTCCAACCATAGCTGTTGGTGACCTGCTGGTTGCCGGGACCGCCATAGACATAGAAGAATAGCGGATATTGCTTGCTCTCGTCGAAGTCGGCGGGCTTTATGATGTAATAGTTCAGCTCGACGCCTTCACTGGTGGTGAGGGTGCCGAATTCCTTGCGCTCGCGGCCGTATTCCGCCAGCCGCTGCTGGAGGGCGGCGTTGTCCTGCAACACCTTGACCATCTTGCCCTTGCTGTCGTGGAGGGTATAGCGCGGGGCGTGGTTGGCGCTGCTGAAAGTGACGATGTAGTATTTACAGCCATTGCTGAAATTGGCATTGTAGCTGCCGAGGATGTACTTGCCGTCCAGAACGCCATCGTCGCCATAACCGGCGTTCTGCTTGTCGGTGGCGTCGTAGTTGAGGCAGGCAGCTTTCTTGCCCTTGAAGTCGACGACATAGAGGTCGGTATTGATAGGCGAGCTGGCATGGCAGCGGTAGTAAATCTTCTGGCCCTTCTCGTCGATGCCACAGATGTCCACCACGTCGTAGTTGCCACTGGTTATCTGACGCACCAGCGAGCCGTCCATATTATAGAGGTAGATGTGGTTGTGTCCGTCTTTCTCGCTGGTGATGATGAATTGTTTGCCGTCGCCCAGGAAACGCCATGTCTCCGGCACCTCGACATAGGCCTTGTCGTCCTCAGTGTAGAGTGTTCTGATTTTGCCTGTGGTGGCATTGGCGGTAAGCAGTTCCATGTGGTTCTGCAGGCGGTTCATGCGCATGAAGGCGAGGATGTTGGGATCCTTAGTCCACTGCATGCGGGGCAGGTACTGGTCGTTCTCGCTGCCGGTGTTGAGGCGCATGCTGCTGTTGTCGTCGAGACTGTAGATATAGATGTCCACCACCGAGTTATCCTCGCCAGCCTTTGGGTATTTGTAGTTGTAGTTTTCGGGATAGAGGCCACCCCATGTCTGCATGGTGAACTCGCGCACATTGCTTTCGTCGAAACGGTAGTAGGCTATGCGACGCGAGTCGGGACTCCAGTAGAAGCCTTTGGTGATGGCGAACTCCTCCTCGTACACCCAGTCGGTGGTGCCGTTGATGATGTGGTTGATGCGGCCGTCAGTGGTTATCTGATGCTCGGTCTCGCTGTCGAGCTCCATGTAGTAGAGGTTGTTGTCGCGCACGTATGCCACCTTGGTGCCGTCGGGCGAGAAAGTGGTGAGGCGCTGTTTGCCTGCCTTGGATATCTTGTCGAAAGAGCCGGTGGCGATGTCGTAGACATAGTAGTCGGAGACGCCGCTGTGGCGGTAGAGAGGCTCGAAACCACTGCTGAGCAGCACTTTCTGTTCGTCGGCGGAGAACTCGTAGCTCTCCATCGGGGGCAGCGGTTTGGCTTTCTTGCCTTGTGCGGGGCCGCCGAAGGAGCAGATGTTGTCGACCTTCTCGCCCGTCTTGTAGGCATAGCGTTCGATGCCGGTGCGCGTCAGTACGCAGTAGTGCTCGCCGTCCTGCATGGAGCGGATGGACTGGATGCCACGGGGGGCGAAAGTCCCCTTAGCCCAAATGTCTTCAAGGGTTATCTGTTTGGCGGGTTGCGCCATAGCAATGTTCATAGCGGCAAAAAGCAACAGGAATAAAGATGAATGCTTCATAAAATAGATTTTGAATTATGAATTTTGAATTTTTGGAAACCGTGATTTCTGTATTACGAAAACGAACGTTTTCGTTAAGCCAAATGACCAAAGGGAGCTTGTTCACTTTGGCATGGCGAGAAAACGACTGTTTCGAAGAAACGAAGATAATATTATTTCAAATCGATGAAAGGCACCGAGTTGCCGAGCATGTACTGTGGCATCTTGCCATCCCATTTCTGCACAGCCTCGTAGTTGACAAGTTTTGGGTTGCGTTCCAGTGCATTGGCCTTGATGCGCATGGCTTCGGCGTCGGCCTCTGCCTTTATCTTGGTCTGCTTGGCCTGCTCCTCGACCTGAATGGTGACGTTCTTAGCCTTCAAGGCATTCTGCTCAGCCACCTGCTTTTCCTTGATGGCATTTTCGAAGTCATCGTCGAAGTCGATGTCGACCAACTGGAACTGTATGTTCTTGAAGTAGTTGCTATCAAGAGTACGACGCAGCTGAGCCTCAATCTCGCGACGCACGGCATCGCGGTTCTCGACAATCTCGGTAGCGGCGAAGTTGCCGAAGGCCTCCTTCATGGCCGAGCGGATGAAAGGCACTACGATGCGATTGTGGTAGTCGTCGCCGACATTCTTCATCAGCTTGGTAACATTCTCGCGCACAAGGTCATAATTGATGGTGTATTCCACCTCCGAAGTCTGCACATCGCGGGTATAGGAGTTCTCCTTGCCGTCGAACTTCTTCTGCTGAATATTGACTTTTTTGACAGTCTGAATGAAAGGTATCTTGAAGTGCAGGCCGTCCTCAATAACGTCGTCGTTCATCTTGCCAAAGGTGCTGAGGACACCGCGTTCGGTGCTTCGAATTGTGTAGAATGAAGAGAATACGACAAAAACAGCAATCAGGATGATAGTACCGAATAAAATGCCGCGGGCGAAACCATCTGTTCTTCTATTTTCCATAGTTTTAAATTATTATAGGTTCAACATGACTTATGAATGTGAATGAATAGTATAAATTTCTTCGTGTAAATCAATGACTTTTTGAAAATGCAAATATACGAATATTTTTGGATATGGAGCCAAAAAGCCATTCACTTTTTCAAATCATCGTTTTCGTTAAGCCGAACGCAGACAAGCTTGCTTGTATGCTGAGGCGAGAAAACGGCCTAATGAAATTGAACGTTTTCGTTAAGCGTCGCGACCGAATGGGAGCAACGTGGCCTCCGCCAAATGACCAAAGGGAGCTTGCTCACTTTGGCATGGCGAGAAAACGACTGTTTCGAAGAAACGAACGTCAAAAAAAGAGGATTATTACGCTTAGGTGCCAAGTCTACAGACATAATCAATTTTGTGACAAGACAATAAAAACAACCAGCACACGTTATAGAGGAACAAAAACATCTTCAGAAAATAACATCTTCAGAACATGAAACGACTTGTATTGTTGACACTTGTGTTGCTGCCACTGGTGGCGGTGGCGCAACATGAGCCACTGACAAAGAGGCAGAGCCGCCAGCACATAGAGGCCCTCGGCCGCATCGCCCGTCAGGGCTACAGCGTCAGGGAGTATCTTGCTGGCGACAATTTGGCCATTGTAGTCAAAGACAAGCGCTACGGAGCCATAGACCTCAAAGGCAACGTGGTCATACCGCTTGAATACGACTGGCTTGCCAGCCAGCGGCAGAACAAGATGCTTCTGGCAGAGAAGGACACCTTGGCGGGCTTCCTCGACCGCAAGGGCAAGGCCGTCATACCCGTCGTATACGACTATTATTTCGTCGAGTGGGAGACCCAGCAGTACTTCAGCGAAGGGATGATTCCCGTCTCACGCGGAGGCAAGAGCGGCATCGTCGACACCAACGGCCGCATTGTGGTGCCGTTCATACACGATAATACATCATACTGTATTCACAAACAACGATTTATTGTCAGCAACTACGACAAGAAGAATGGGTATCGGCAGTGGTTGGTGTCTCTCAACGGCGACACCGTTGCAGGTCCCTATAATCGCATTGACTACTACAACGACGCACCGTACCTTGTGGCCAACAACGACCTGTATGGCTACATCGGCGAGGACGGCCGCGAAATCATACCGTGCAGATATGAGAAAGCATCATATTTCAGGGACGGCATTGCCGCCGTGCAGGAGGACGGCCGATGGCGCATTGTCGACGAGGCACTGCGCACCGTGGTGCCCTCAAGCCGCCTGCCTCGCGAGGGTCGGCTGGGTTGGGTCACCCCCGAACGTAACAGATTGCTGGTATGCGACGACGGCAACAACTGCGCCGTTGTCGACAACAGCGGGCGGACAATAATACCATTCAGCTCAAAATACGTCTTTGACTGCACCGACGACAGGATAGCCCTCTCCGGTGGCGAATACGACAGCCTATACATCTACGACACTGCAGGCCACCTGCTGGAGACGTACGACGGCAGCGACATCCACGAAATCGACGAAGGCTTCTACTACTCTCCGGTGGTTTGCGTCTCGCGCGACAGCCTTTTCGGCTTCGTCGACCACCGCTGGCGCACCGTGGTGCCCTGCAAGTACACGAATTATCTGTGGTACGTCGACAACGGCTACTTTTTCTACAAAGACGACGAGGGATCGCTCTGTATGATGGACACGCTCGGCCACAGCTATTTCAAGGGTCCGTACTCCCATGCTAATTATCAGGGCGACGGCATCTTCATGGTCGGCTCCTATTCGCCAAAGAATTACAATGAAGACATCTTCGGCTTCGTGGACATCTACGGCAACACCACGTTCACCGACGGGGAGATGGAGACCCTCTACCAATGGCGCCAGCAACGGCTGAAAGAAAACCGGACATACGTTCCGGCACCGACAATACAGACTTCACAGAACGCACCGGCACAGGTGTCGGACAATGACGATGAGGTAATCTTTGTTGTCGTCGAAGAGGCTCCGCGCTTCCCCGGCGGCGACAGCGCAATGTATATGTATCTCTGTATGAACCTCAGCTATCCTGACAAGGCGCGTGAGAACGGGATTGAGGGAGTCGTCATCGTCTCATTCACAATCGAGAAGGACGGCTCGGTCAGCCACGTGCGAGTGCTGCGCGACATCGGAGGCGGATGTGGCGAAGCCGCCGTCGAGGTGGTCAAGGCGATGCCCCGTTGGGAACCAGGTCGCCAGAGTGGCAAGGCGGTACGCACGCTGTTCAACTTGCCATTGCGGTTCCAACTCTCCGAAAAGGACGACCCCGAGAACTCTATGGCGCAGGAAGAGAAATGTCTCTACGGTTTCCAGCACAGCGGGTACAAAAAATAGGGCCAAGGGGCAGACCACACTGTTTGTCCCCGACCAACGTTTTCGTTAAGCGTCGCGACCGAATGGGAGCAACGTGGCCTCCGACAAATGACCAAAGGGAGCTTGTTCACTTTGGCATGGCGAGAAAACGGCCTAATGAAATTGAACAATAATGAGCATTTGGGGAGACAACCGGCAATTATCACAATCCGCAATTAAACAAAAATGGAGAAGCCAATTGACTTCTCCATTTTTTCATTTCAGCGGAGAGACAGGGATTCGAACCCTGGGACCAGCAAGCTGGTCAACGGTTTTCGAGACCGCCCCGATCGACCACTCCGGCATCTCTCCATCAAAACACTGAAAGAATGACCGTTGCAAAGAAAACAAAGCGTCAAAACTTTCAGATTTCGGTTTGCAAAGATACAACGTTTTTTTTAATGGGCGAAATTATTGAGAAAAAAAGTTTTTTTTCAACAAATCGAAACGATTTTACTATTTTTGCAAATTGTTTTATACGTCGCAAAAAGGATACTGCAACAGCAAAAGCTCTTAATTTTAGTTAAAAGCACAATTTTAGAACATACCGGAATACAAAAACAAAAAAAGGATAAAAACAATTCTGAAGCCTGACGGCCAAAGAACAAAAACGAAAGGAGACAACCATGAAAAAATTAGTTTTGACAATGATGCTGGCGGTTCTGACGCTAAGCGTCTCCGCCAAATCGGTACGCTACTTCACGCGTCCACAGGCAGTACGCGTGTCCAACGCCCTCGACGCACAGGCCGAACTGATGATCTACTGCGGCTACGAGTACGAGCTGGCCACCTACGTCATCATCAACGAGGTGTGGGCTGAGCCGGTGAACAGCAAATACTACGAGATATGGCTCTTCGGATATGACGCCTACACCGGCGAGGAGATATATATGCCAATAGACCTGTCATGCATCTGGCTCTACAACGCCTACGGCAACAGGATGTACAGCGCAGCACAATATCTGCGCTTCCGCAGCACTGTGGCGACACCCAACTTCTACTGGACCATGCCACCCTACAACGCTTTCACTCGCCACTTCCACGACCCGATGTTCAATCACGGCTACACCTACCACTACGAGATACACCGCTACGGCTGGCGTCCTCATACACCCACTCACGGTGCCCCAGCGCCCTACCACCCCTACTACATGCGTACCCCTCACACGCCGGCACCAGTACCCACCAAGCCTTTCACCCCTGGCGTAAACTACCCACAGACAGCTGACGGACACGGATATATCGGAGGCAACCGCACCACGCTGGGCACACGCAGCGCTGTAATCAGCAAAACCGGCAACGAGCGCTCCGGAAATGTGAGAAGCAACACTGGCAACCCCGGAACCACAAGCCGTAGCAGTGCAACCACAAACACCGGTAGCACCACCAACAGAGGCAGCGCAACCACAAACACCGGAAGCACCACCAACAGGGGCAGCGCAACCACAAATACCGGTAGCACCACCAACAGGGGTAGCGCAACCACAAACACCGGTAGCACCACCAACAGGGGTAGCGCAACCACAAACACCGGTAGCACCACCAACAGGGGCAGCGCAACCACAAACTCCGGTAGCACCACCAACAGGGGCAGCGCAACCACAAACTCCGGTAGCACTACCAACAGGGGCAGCGCGACCACAAATTCCGGTAGCGCCACCAACAGAGGCAGCGCAACCACAAACACCGGTAGCACCACCAGCAGGGGCAGCGCAACCACCAAAACCGGTAGCACTACCAACAGGGGCAGCGCAACCACAAACTCCGGAAGCACCACCAACAGAGGTAGCGCAACCACAAAAACCGGTAGCACCACCAACAGAGGCAACGCAACCACAAACCGAGGCAACAGCACAACACGAAAATAAAAAAAACAATTCCCATCGCAATGGATAAACTCAAATCAAGCGAACTGGTACTGGCTCCCAACGGGAGCCTTTACCACATTAATATGACCGGCGACACACTTGCCGACGACATCTTTCTGGTGGGCGACCCCGACCGTGTGAACATGTTCAAGCAATTCTTCGACAGCATTGAATATGAGAGCCAAAACCGCGAACTGCACGCCCTCACCGGCACACGCCACGGGCATCGTTTCACGGCTTTGAGCACCGGCATGGGCTGCGACAATATCGACATCGTGGTCACCGAGCTGGACGCCGCCGCCAACATCGACCTGACATCGCGCACCGTGAAAAGCAACCACCGCACACTGAACATGATACGCATAGGCACCTCCGGCTCACTGCACAGCGAGATACCCTGCGGATCGCTTGTCGCCTCCGCCTACGCCATAGGACTGGACGGGCTGCTGAACTACTATCAGCACGACGACAGCCTGATGGAGAGCGACATGGAAGAGGCGCTGACCAAACACATCGAGCTGCCGTCGAGGATGGCACGCCCCTATTGCGTCAGAGGAAGCGAGACGCTGCTCGACAAGGTGAACGGATTCACCACACAGGGCATCACGGCGACGGCACCCGGATTCTACGCTCCGCAAGGCAGGCACATTCGCATCGCCCCTTCCCTGCCCGACCTGAACGAACGACTGTCGACATTCCGCTGGAACGGATTGAAAGTGACCAATCTGGAGATGGAAACATCGGCCATCTACGGCTTGTCACGCGTGATGGGACACAACGCCCTCACCGTATGCCTAATCATCGCCAACCGTGCCGACGGGACGTTCCTGAACGACTATCACGAACAGATGCGCGAAACCATAGAACAAATAATGGAGGCGATATGAAAAGATCTGTTTGTCTCATCATAATGGCGTTGGCCATAAATGCCGCACACTCGCAGGCATCCTACATAGCGGAACAGATAGGACGGGACGCGCATCACATCGTGCAATCGCTGGGCGCCTTTGTTGGCAACGAACGCGCTGAGAGCCAGCAGTTCGACATCACCTATATGCCTGCCGGCAACAACGTCGAGGGGGTCATGATAATCAACACCGCCGACTACCGCTGCACCTTCAAGATGCACCCCACCGACGAGAAATGCTACATGATAATTCTCGACGTGCGCAGCGCCGATTTCCTGCGCGACTTCAACCGACTGTTCCAGGCCTACAACACCGAGAATGCCGACACCAACGACAAGACCATGCATTTCGGCGACAAGCTCATAAGGGTGCGCGAGACGTCGTCGCAGACCTCACGCTTCCGCAGTTTCACTCTGACCGAGAAGAAATAGACAACCACGCAGCAACGTTTTCGTTAAGCCAAATGACCAAAGGGAACTTGTTCACTTTGGCATGGCGAGAAAACGACAGTTTCGAAGAAACAAACCGTTGGCGCGCATCATCGCAGGTGTGACACCGCTAATTCATGAAGTCGAGGCGAAGGAGGGAGACAAACTCTCGATAAGGCTCAGTGTCAGCAAGTTCGGCAAAAGCTTCGGCGAGGCCGTGATAGTACCAAACGATGTCTATTCTGCCGTCGGGCGCTTTGAAGCGGAGCCAGAGCTCGTCGCCCATGGCGCGGTAATCCCTAACGATGGCACGTAGGTTTGAAAGCTTGTCGCCAATGGCCACAATCTTGGCGTCACGAGGAGCTGAGCGCAGTTTGTCTATCTGCATTTCCCGCTTCTCGCACCACGTCATGCCGGGGCGTTTCAACGCCGTCTCATACATTACCAATTCGGCCACACGGTCGCCGAAAAGTCCTCTGATCTGGTCAGCAGTAGCGCCGGTATCCTCCACAGTGTCATGCAGTATTGCCGCCGCGAGCAGCTCCTCGTCGTTTGTGATGGACGAGACGATGCTGGCGGCCTCCATAGGATGAATTATATAAGGAAATCCCTTGCCACGGCGCTCCGTCCCACTGTGAGCAGCAATGGCGAAGGAGGCCGCACGGTCGAAAAGTGTAGTGTCGAGAGGATTATTCATATCATGTTGATTTTCTTAGCCTGCTCGTAGATGCGCGCCGCGCGCTGGGCGTTGTATGCGCTCTCGCCATAGATGGCAGAGAACATGCGGGTCAGGCCAGCCTCGCCGAAACCCTGCTTCAGAATTTTTGCAATGCAGAGATTTTGCAAGGTGACCGAGTAGGCCACAATGTCGAGACCGGTGCCAGCCAGCTGTATCAAGGCCAGTTGATAGGCGCTCTCGCTGCACTCGTTGCGCATGCGCTCAATGTCGCCGATGGTCTTCATACCCATGTGTACCAGCACATTATAATAGGGCATCAGACTGTCCTCGTAAAGCTCGGCCTGGTTGATGGTGGCAATCTTGTCGGCAAGACGTTTGAAGGGCCGTAGCTCGCAGTAGCTGCGGAAAGTGTCGCCGTTGAGAGGCACCTCGTCGAAGTTGCCACTGGCGACCAACGACTGTACATTGCGGCGGTAGTCGTTGATTTCCTTGCGGATGCGGCTGAACTGCTCGTCGGCCAGTTCAAGGATTCCAGCGAGGCGGTTCAGGCTGCGCTGATGCTCGACAGGTATCTCCACATCGCTCTTGTAGCCTGTGTCGTGCTGCATGTTTGCCCACACATGCTGCAAGGCACTACGCATCTGCAACTCGAAGCGCACCGTGTTGAGCTGAGGCATCGAAGGGTCGTTGTAGAGAGCGGTGGGGATGCGGCAGATGTAGTGGAGCGACATGTAGCCAAAGCGGTCTATCTCCAGCATCTTGCGCTTGTCCACCGAGTTCTCCCAGTCGATTTCGAAAAGCTGTTCCACAAGGGCGGAGATGATGTCCACCTCGTCGCTGAAGAAGGTAATGATGCGCACCCCCACGATGTCGGTGATGTCATCGAGAGTGCGGTACTTGTAGCCCTTCAGTTCCAGTTTGCCGGTGAGGCTCTTCTCGGTCTTGATTCTGCCCTCCAGACCGGCGACTGTCAAGTGGTTGTCGTCGAGACGCTGACGCAGAGTGTCAATGACGACCGAGCGTATGCGTTCGAAGACAGGCAACCCCTCGCGATACTCATCGAGTATCATCTCGCAGTGCATGTCGAGTTTCATGAACTAAATGATAGCTATAATGTTAGAGAAACCTGTGATGTCGAACACCTCCTTGACCTGAGGGTTCATGCCACGCATGACCATTTTGCCTCCACGGGCCATGACGCTCTTTTGCAGCATCAGGAACATGCGGAGTCCTTGCGAGGAGGTATAGGTCATGGCGGAGCAATCGATTTCGATGTCCGGCTTGTCGCCCTGCATCAGAGGGGCTATATCGTTCTGAAACTGCTCGACATTGGTGGTGTCCAGACGTCCGTCGAGACGCACGAGAGTCTTGTTATCTTGATTAGTTATTGTAACGTCCATTATAGAATAATGTATTGTTTACTAAATAGTTTAAATGTTGTTGTAAGACTACAGCTGTCATCCTATTCTCTTGGTCATAGTCAGCACATTGTTGCCGTCCTCATAGCGATAGCTGATGCTGTCCATCATCTTCTTGCATAGAAAGATACCAAGGCCGCCTATTTCGCGTTCGTTGGCGTCGAGGGTGATGTCGGGGTCCTCGCGTTCCAGCGGATTGAAAGGCGTTCCCGCGTCGCGCAACTCGATGGTAAGCATCGGCGTGTCGTTGTCAAGACGGGTGCCTGCCTCGAGCCACCCGATGCCGCCGTCGTAGGCATAGCGGACGACGTTGTCGACAGCTTCCTCAATCGACAGGCGCAATTTGAAACGCAGAGCCTCATCATCGGGCATGTCGGGCGATGCCATAAGGAATTCGATGATTTCGCTGCTTTTGTCTTTGATGGGGTTAAATCGTTTTGTGGTCATCTATGGAGTGATTTGTGTTTTTGGGTACGGAATGAAAAGTGAGATAAGAGATCTCAAATAGTTATAGACATGATAGTTATGTCGTCGTTTTGAGGGTTGCCGTCGCTGAATTTCTTCACCGAGGCGTACAGGCTCTCGACGACCTGCTTGTCGCTCATGGAGCGCAGTTCGTCGGTGGCAGCCCAAGCCAGCAGACGGTCGTTGCCGTAGAGGCTCTTGTCTTCGCGTTCAGCCTCGTTGACGCCGTCGGTGTATGCCACAATGCGGGTACCGGGTGCGAGGTCGACAGACTCGGCCTCGTAGTTGAAGTCGGAGAAAAGACCCACGGCGAGGTTCGCCTTCACTTTCAGAAAATAAGGCTTCCCGTCGGGCGGTATGATTACGATAGGGTTATGTCCCGCGTTGCAGAAATCCATGTGTCCCGTCTCGAGGTTGATGCGACCGACGAACAGGGTGACGAACATGTCGTTGCTGTTGCTGTCCGTGACGCTGTCGTTGATGCGACTGAGAGTCTGGTTCATAGGCACATCCAGACTGGCAACAAAACGCAGGGCGGCGCGCGTGATGGCCATCATCAGCGAGGCGGGGACACCCTTGCCAGAGACATCACCGATGGCGAAATAGAGCGACTTGTCCTTCACGGCGAAATCATAGAGGTCGCCACCCACCTCCTTGGCGGGGACAAGCAGAGCATGTACCTGCGACGGGAAGTCGCTTCGCAGCATGCCCATCTGGATGTTACGGGCCACATTGAGCTCCGACTCCATGCGTTCGTTGGCTCTCGTCGTCGTTTTCAGTTCCTCGATATAGTCGACAATAGAGTTCTGCATGTATACAAAGCTGTCCCTCAGGTTCTTCATTTCGTCCTGACTGCTGATTTCGGGCATCTCGGCATCGAAATTGCCCTTCGCCATATTAAGCGCCGCGTCCGAAAGCTCAGTTATGGGACGGGTCATCTTCCTGATTGTGCGTCGACAAGCGAAGAAAACCATGACGACCTCAAGAAGACCCAGACCAAGCAATATGAGGTTCATGATGGAAGTCTGCTTCATGACATCACGGTAGAGGCATGTGATGGAGAGCATCCAGCCATTGTGCAGAGGGCCGTAGACGATGAACGACAGGTTGCGGCCTTTGCCGATGCGGCGTCTGACGCTGTCCTTGCCTTGCAACAAGTCCTGTCCCAAAGCCTGCAGCTCCTGGTCTTCCGCAAAGGCCTTCCTGATATGCGAAAGCAATACCGTGTCGTCAATGCCGATAATCGCATCTTCTCCACATGCTATAGAGGTGAGCGAATTTTTGTAAGGCCGAAGGGCCTTGACGGTGGAGTCAATCCAGTCAATCAGGAGATTGGATGTCACGATAGCAACCACGTTGCTGTCGTCGTCAAAGACCGGACAGCCAAAGGTGGTGACACGCGGTGCTTCCTCCTTATCGTCACGCACGAAGGCCTTATAAGGTGGAGTCCACATGCTTTTACGGCTATTGTATATATCTGCAACCCATGGAGTTTGCATCAGGCCCTCATATTCCTGGACGATAGTGATGATGGAGTCGTTGCTGTCCTGATAGTTGTAAATGATAAAATCCTTAGCACCGTTCCGGGCAGGCAACAAAATGCAGCATCCGTTTATGACGTCGCTCTGTTGCACCGTATTGTGGCTGATGTAGTTAAGGGTGTTCCTGTCGTTAATCTGAAGTTTCACGTGCGCAGCAACAGTTTGTGTCTGCACCTCCAACTGGCTGAGCGGCCGTTCGATGTCACTTATCGTCCCGTGCAACATGAACTGCGACGAGCGGATAGCCTCATATTCCATTATGCGATGCGAGACGAAGGCAACAATAAACAGCGTGACAGTGAAAATCAGCGACACAATACCTATCACACGCCAGCTGAGCCTGTTTGAAAAAGATTTCCGGACTTTATCTCTCTGTTTCATCAAGAAGAATAAATTATTATGTTACAATTCTTTATATCACAACAAACAACAACATGTAACGACATAAAGTATGTGCAAATATACTAAGAAAAAGCACATTAAGATCTGAATCAGTACAAAAACGAAAAAAAATGTTACATTTGCAACCTGCAAAACATTTTTTTCAAAAACACAAAGAACTAAAATCCAGCGTACTGCAATAAAACAATCAGTACAAACAACTGAACAATAACAAACAAAACAAACAATAGTCACATGGTTTTATCGGAATTTATCAACAGCAACGCCCCTATCACCAACCTTCCCGAACTGATAGGTCTACATCACTCCAATCCTCTGGGAATTCCTGTATTGGCTCAGCTAATAGTCATTATGGTTTTGGCGGCAGTCTTGTTTTACGTGAATATACGCATAAGCTACCACGGCAAGCAGAAGCTCTACCCCACCCTCTATACCCTTCTGGGACTGACAGTTTTGGCATGTCTGTACTACTGTTTCATCGACACCAGCTTCCTCCGCACAGGCACAAGGATCGAGGGTACCGGCTTCCAGTCGGTCGACTTCGACCCCAAGCCATTCATCGGCTGGTTCTGCATGCCCGGCATCGTGGGATGGGGCAAGGCGCTGGTCTCGCTGACACTGATGACTTTCGTGATATACAGCATATTATCTGCACTGATGCAGACCGTCGCAGAACTGAGCGTAAACGGCGGAATGAGCCTTGAGAAGAAGGCGTGGAAAGAGTGGAAGATAGCTGTGTTCGTGATGCTTATAGGAGCGCTGGTCACAACGGTGACGCTTTTCTCCAGTTTCGTCACCTCGTCGTGGATGCTCATTGTCACCGAGCTGTTGCTCGTTGTGTTTGTGATAATCAAGATTATAGCCGACAGCAAGCGTAGCCGTGGTTTCGGATGGGGACTCCTCATCGGCCTCATCTACTTCATCGGCATAGAGGCCTGCCTGATGCTCACCCTCGAGTGCCTGCGTGGCTGTGTCTTCTTCATCGTCCTCCTTGCAGCATTCCTCACACAGGCTAAGGCACGCAAAAAGAAATAATTGCAGGCCTCAACGGGATACATATCAAGTTCCTGCGTAGAAGCTATCGACATCATCTGAGTTTTTTTGGCGCCGTCCCTCCGTCGCTATAGCATATAACCGCACCTGCTGCAACAGGCGCGGCTATCATATTCCGTCCTACTTGGTTATAAGCTTCTCCATACAAAAAAACGACATAACGGCAGCGCAATTACATTCAGTTTTTTATTTTTTACCTATTTTTGCAAATTTGAACAAATTAATAAAAACAATGCAAAATATTCGTAATATTGCAATTATAGCGCATGTCGACCACGGCAAGACGACGCTGGTCGACCGCATGCTGCATCAGGCTAAGCTGTTTCGCGACAACCAGGAAACGGGCGAGCTGATTCTTGACAACAATGACCTTGAGCGCGAGCGTGGCATCACCATTCTGTCGAAGAATGTGAGCGTGCGCTATCGCGACTACAAAATCAACATCATCGACACGCCGGGGCACAGCGACTTTGGCGGCGAAGTGGAACGTGTGCTGAACATGGCCGACGGTGTACTGCTGGTGGTGGACGCCTTTGAGGGTCCGATGCCACAGACGCGCTTTGTATTACAGAAGGCCATAGAGCTGGGGCTGAAGCCAATAGTGGTGATCAACAAGGTGGACAAGCCGAACTGCGACCCGGAGCGGACGCAGGAGGCGGTCTTCGACCTGATGTTCAATCTGGGTGCAGACAACGACCAGCTGGACTTCCCGACAGCATACGGCAGTGCCAAGCAGGGATGGATGGGCGCCGACTGGAACAGCCCTACGGAGGACATCAGCTATCTGATGGACTTGATAATCAAATATATTCCCGAGCCGAAAGTGGCGGAAGGCAACACGCAGATGATGCTGTCGTCGCTGGACTACAGCAGCTATCTGGGACGCATAGCGGTGGGACGCCTGAACCGCGGAACGCTGCAGGCGGGTCAGCCCATCTGCCTGGTCAAACGCGACCAGAGCCACGTGATGAGCAAGATAAAGGAACTGTACACCTTCGAAGGTCTCGGCAAGGAGCGCACGAAGAACGTGGTGCAGGCTGGCGAGATATGCGCCGTGCTGCTCGACCTCGACAAGAACGTGATGTTCGAAATCGGCGACACAATATGCGACGCCGAGAACCCCGAGCCTCTTCCTCCCATCAAGGTGGACGAACCGACGATGAGCATGCTCTTCACTATCAACAACTCGCCTTTCTTCGGCAAGGAGGGCAAATACGTCACCAGCCGCCACCTGCGAGACCGACTGTACCACGAGCTGGAGAAGAATCTGGCAATGAGGATAGAGGAGACTGGATCGCCGGACTCGCTGCTTGTCTACGGCCGTGGCATACTGCACCTTAGCATCCTGATAGAGACGATGCGCCGCGAGGGCTATGAGCTGCAAGTTGGTCAGCCTAAGGTGATTATCAAGGAGATTGACGGCCAAAAATGCGAACCTGTCGAGCAACTGACGGTGCTGGTGCCTGAGGAGTTCAGCAGCAAGGTCATCGACGTGGTGACACGCCGCAAGGGCGAGGTGGGGACGATAGAGACGAAGGGCGACCGTGTGCAACTGGACTTCACCATACCGAGCCGCGGAATCATCGGACTGCGCAACACTCTGCTGACGGCAACGAACGGCGAGGCTGTTATTGCAAGCCGCTTCCTTGAATTCCAGCCATGGAAGGGCGACATCGACGACCACAAATACGGTGCACTGATAGCCAAGGAGACGGGAGAATCGACAGCCTACAGTATCAGCAAGTTGCAGGATCGAGGACCTTTCTTCATCGAGCCTGGCGACCATGTCTATGCAGGTCAGGTGATCGGCGAGAGCCTTCGTCCGGGCAACGACATAGTAATCAATGTGGTGACGGCAAAGAACCTGACGAACATGCGCAGCAAGAGCGCCGACGACAAGTCGACCTGCTCGCCGGCCATCAAGATGAGCCTTGAGGAGGCGATGGAGTACATCCGCGAGGATGAGTATCTGGAGATTACGCCGACGCACCTGCGCATCCGCAAGATAATACTTGACGAGATTGAGCGCAAGCGCGCGAGGATAGCGGCGGGTGTCGAGAGCTGAACCATGAGTGGTGACGGCCTGAATGTCGATTTGACCGGCCGACGCATCATGATGTCAATGTAATCTAATCAATTTAAAAAGAAACTATCATGCGAGTACACTTTATAGCTATAGGGGGCAGCGCCATGCATAATCTGGCCATCGCCCTCAGCCGAAAAGGCATCACTGTAACGGGGAGCGACGACGAGATATTCGACCCTGCCCGCTCGCGCCTCGCCGCCTGCGGACTGCTCCCCGACGAGGAGGGGTGGCATGCTGAACGCATCACGGCTGAACTCGACGCCGTCGTTGTGGGCATGCATGCACGCGCCGACAACCCTGAGCTGCTGCGCGCACAGCAACTGGGGCTGAAGATATACAGCTATCCGGAATACCTGTACGAACAGTCGAAGGACAAGTTGCGCATCGTTGTCGGCGGCAGCCACGGCAAGACGACCACAACGGCCATGATACTGCACGTGCTGGCCAAAAGTGGCATCGAAGCCGACTATATGGTCGGGGCTCAGCTGAAGGGCTTCGACGTGATGGTGCGCCTGAGCGAAACGGCTCGTGTGATGGTCATCGAAGGCGACGAATACCTCACCTCGCCCATCGACCGCCGGCCGAAGTTTCACCTCTACAAGCCTGACGTCGCCATCATCACAGGCATCGAATGGGATCACATCAATGTCTTCCCAACGTTCGACATATACAAGGAGCAGTTTGCCAAGTTCATCGACCTGATAGAGAACGGCGGAACGCTGATATACTGCGACGAGGACCCCGAGGTGCACAGCGTCGCCACGGGCAACCGGCGCACCGACATCAAGAAAATGCCTTACGTGTGTCCTGAACACGAGGTGAAAGAGGGCGTCACCTACCTCTCTGCACATCACACACCGCTGAAAATCTTCGGCCACCACAACCTGCTGAACCTCACCGCCGCAAGGCTGGCATGCCACGAGGTGGGCGTGACCGACGGACAGTTTGACGAGGCCATCAGCTCCTTCGAAGGCGCCTCGAAACGGCTGGAGCTGGTGAAAGCCTCAGCCGACTGCGCGGTCTATAAGGACTTCGCCCATGCGCCCTCCAAACTGCGGGCCACCATCGCCGCCATGCGCGAGCAGTACCCGTCGCGTCGTCTGGTGGCATGCATGGAGCTGCACACCTTCAGCTCACTGACGCAAGAGTTCCTGCAACAGTACCGTGGCACCATGGACAAAGCCGACGTGCGCATGGTATATTTCTCGCAGCATGCACTGCAGCTCAAGAAGTTGCCTCCGCTGGATCCCGAAGCCGTCAGGGCGGAATTCGGCGGTGGCGTCGAGGTGTTCACCGACAGCGCCTCGATGGTGGAAAAAATAAAGAAAACGGTATGGCACAACGCTAACCTGCTGATGATGAGCAGCGGCAACTTCGACGGGATAGACTTTGCCTCATTAGCAAACGATATAATATCAGACTGAAATATGAAATCAAAATTTGAAATAGGCGATAAAGTAAAATTCCTCAATCAGGTGGGCGGCGGCATCGTGACGCGCATCACAGACGACTTTGTATTTGTGCAGGACGACACAGGCTTCGACCTGCCCATGCAACCCGAAGAGCTGATACGCATGGCCGACCAACAGGGGGCCGGCAAGATGTTCAACGCCACCATGGAAGAGCACCTGAAAGGCAAAGGCACACCCCTCCCCTCTTCGCTGCCGGGAGCAAAGGCCAAGGCGGAAATACCGATGACGCCAGAAGAGGAGATAAAACAGCTCAAAAACCAGATAGCCAACCTGAAAGACCAGATAGCCAAACTGAAGAAACAGCTGAGCAACGTGCAGCAACAAAATAGCCGCACTCTGACGGACAACATATTGCTACAACATGAAACCGCCAGGGGCGAAGCAGAGGTAGACCTGCATATCGATATGCTCAGCGAACGGCCAGCCGACCTCACACCGCACGAGGCTTTCGAGATTCAGATGCACTATTTCCGCCTCTGCATGAACCATGCCTTCAACAACAAGATGAAGAAAGTCACCTTCATACACGGCGTCGGCAAGGGCATACTAAAGGACGAAATCTACAAGGAACTCAAGGAATACGACAACATCCATTTCTTCGAAGCTCCAATGTCAAAATACGGCGTCGGCGCCACCGAGGTATATTTCGGATAAACAACCTCTTATGCCATGAGCAAACAGATAACCATAGGCAACCTCACCATGGGAGGCGGCGCACCTGTAAGAGTGCAGTCGATGACCAACACCGACACCATGGACACCCACGCTACCGTGGAACAGACTCTGCGGCTGGTCGATGCCGGATGCGAAATGGTACGCATCACTGCTCCCGACGTGCGCGCCGCCGAGAACCTGGCACGCATCAAGGACGAACTGCTTCGTCAAGGTTGCAACGTGCCACTGGTGGCCGACATACACTTCAACCCCAAGGCGGCCGAGACCGCGGCGGCCATAGTGGAGAAGGTGCGCGTGAACCCGGGCAACTACACCGACCGCAACACGGGACGCACCACGTTCAGCGACAAGGAGTACAATGAGGAACTCGACAAGATAGGCGAAAAGATGTCGCACCTCATCGAGATATGCAAACAGCACGGCACGGCAATGCGCATAGGCACCAACCACGGCAGCCTCAGCGAACGCATCATGAGCCGCTATGGCAACACGCCCGAAGGCATGGCACAGTCGGCAATCGAGTTCGCCATGGTATGCCAGCAACAGGGATTCGAAAAGCTGGTCTTCTCGATGAAAGCCAGCAACGTGAAGGTCATGGTGCAGAGTACGCGCCTCTTCGTCGACAAGATGAAACGGCTCAGCATGGACTACCCCATCCATCTGGGCGTGACCGAGGCGGGCGACGCCATGCAGGGACGGCTGAAAAGCGCAGCCGGCATTGGGGCACTGCTCCTCGACGGCATCGGCGACACCATCCGCGTGAGCCTCACCGAGGACCCCGTCGCCGAGATACCGGTGGCATACGACATCCTCCAGGCCGTCGGCGTGCGCATAACGCAACCGGAATACATCGCCTGTCCATCCTGCGGACGCACACAGTATGACATACAGCAGGCTCTGCAGCGCATCAAGGCGGCCACAGCACACCTCACCGGCGTCAAGATAGGCGTCATGGGATGCATCGTCAACGGCCCCGGCGAGATGGCCGACGCCGACTACGGATACGTGGGAAGTGGCGCAGGCAAGATAACGCTCTACAAGGGACACAACGTCGTCAAGCAGAACATCGACCAACAATACGCAGTCGAGGAACTTGTAAGGCTGATTGAAAGTGACCGTAAATAGTTTGCTACAAAAAAAGGGACGCCCCTTCACAGGGACGTCCGACACCATTATGAATTCAACAAAACAATCTTCTTATTTTTTCGATTGCAAAAGTACACCCGTTTCACGATACCGACAGACGCTCTCTCTTCGAAACGTCAATAAAAGTTGCCGAAATGCATTTTTGGCACCTTAAATCGAAAGCTCGTTTTTCCATTTTCGTCTTTTCTTTGCGTCAACAGTCTTCGTTTTCGCAAAAATGCCACATAAGAAAAACGCTTCCCATAAAGGGAAGCGTTTTCACCATTATAAATTCAACAAAACAATCTTCTGTTCAATGATTAATGGTCGTCGGCATTATTTCACTATTAGAAGTGGTAGTTGAAGCCGATACGGAAGTTGTTCAGGTGGGCGTTGATGGTCTGAGCCGACATGTCGGCGACCAGACCAAAGTTGTTGGTGACGTCGGTCGAAACCAGTGCGTCAGGATCGGTGGGGGTGCCGTAAGTCTTCACGCTGTTGTGGAGGAAAGCGATGCCAGCGAGGTCGATGTAGCAGTCAGCCGACCAGTGGTCATTGATGCGATAGTTGACGCCAGGGATGATGGAGAGGCCAATCATAGTGGTCTTGGTGATGCCATCATATTCATTGTCGTATCCAACAACAGGCACATTGCTGTAGTCGTGGTGTTTGTCGCGGGGGCTGATGCCGAAACCGAGAGCAGCTTCGCAGAAGAAGTTGAACTTGCCGGCATTGGCGAAATAGTAGCGGAAGTAGGGAGCCACGGTGAACATCGTGTTGGAGGTCTTAGACCAGACTTCCTGATTCAGGGCATAGGCAGCGGCGGTGTAGTTGGTAGCAGAACCGTAGCTGTATTCGAGGGTAAGACCGATCTGCATCTTGTCGTTCAGCACATAGCTGATTGTCGGAGCAACGGTGAGGCCCATAGCCTTGTTGTTAGGCATATCCCATACGGGGTTGGCATTTTCCTGGGTATAGGTGCCACCTGTGGTGTTGAAACCCAGCTGTCCACCGAGGATAATCTGTGCGTTGGCTGCTATTGCAAGACCTGCAAAAGCGAGGGTAAGAAATACTTTTTTCATTTTGTTGATAATTTTTAATTGGTTAAAACTGTTCTGCTTTTACGATGAAACACTTTCTTTGTTTCATTTCGAATTGCAAAATTAGTTTCTTTCGCAGTAACCGGACGCTCCAAAAGTGCCGAAACAGCTCTTTCTTCTTTCGAAACGTCCCAAAACGAACTTTAAAAATAGAGGTCACGCTCGCCGTCGCCTATCTTGCAGAGGTTGCCTTCCACTCTTTTCTTCAATTCTTCCTTGCTGAATGTTTGCGTCAGCTCCTTCAGCAGGCGCAGGCCTTTCTCCTTTGTCGCTGGGCTGGCATAGTCCTCCAGGTATTCACGGAAGGTGAACATGGCGTTGGGCTTGCAGTATTCTTTGATAAGACCAGGCTTTGCGAGATCCATGAAGTCGGCGCCCACCCTGCCCTTGCGGTAGCAGCCGGTGCAGAAGCTGGGTATATAGCCGCCGTCTATCATCATGCTTATCACCTCATCCAGCGAACGGTGGTCGCCCAGCGTGAACTGCGCGCCGGTGCTGCCCGTCTTCTCATAGGGCTTGGCGGCGGTGTTGTCGCCCTCCTCGTCATAGCCGCCGGGGTTGGTCTCGCTGGCAGCGCTGATCTGGCTGACGCCATAACGCACCAGCTGGTCGCGCATCTCGGGACGCTCGCGCGTACTTATTATTATACCGGTATAAGGCATCGCGATGCGGATGATGGCTATTATCTTCATGAAGTCTTTGTCGCTCACGGGGTGTGGGATGTTCTCCGGCAGGCTGAACGGTGTGCCTTCGGCCGGCTCGATACGTGGGAAACTGACGGTGTGCGGACCGCAGCCGTAGTCCTCCTCCAGATGGCGCGCATGCTCCATGATGGCAAGGATTTCGAAGCGGTAGTCGACCAGGCCGAACAGGACACCCAGTCCCACGTCGTTGATGCCACCCTCTTGTGCACGATCCATGCAGGTGAGTCGCCACAGATAGTCGGCTTTCGGTGTGCCTGCGGGGTGGAACTTGGCATACTCCACGGGGTCGTAGGTCTCCTGGAAACAGACGTAGGTGCCTATCTTCTCGGCCTTCAGCTTGGCGAAGTCCTCGACGCTCATGGGCGCCAGCTCCACATTGATGCGGCGTATCGTGCTGCCCTTCTCATCCTTGGCGGCGTAGGTGCGGCGTATTGCCTCAACCATGTAGTTGGCGTCGTTGCGCGGACTCTCACCGCAGATGAGCAGGGCACGCTTGTGGCCCATGCGCAGCAGGTGCAGCGTCTCAGTCTCTATCTCATCGAGCGTCAGTATCTTACGCTTCAAAGTTTTGTTATCCTTACGGAAACCGCAGTACACGCAGTTGTTCACACAGGCGTTGCCGGTATAGATGGGGGCGAACAGCACAAGGCGCTTGCCGTATATCTCCTCTTTGCAGTATTCGGCAGTGTCGAGAATTTTCTTGATGCCACCCTCGTCCTCCACGCTCAGCAGCTTTGCCACATCCTCAAGGTTCAGGCCCTTCAGTTTGCGCGCCTTGTTCAAAATGTCGTTCAGCTGACTCTCGCTGGGTTCATTGTTCTGCAACATGCCGTACAGCTTGTCGCGGTCTATAAAATTTTGATGTCTCATGGGTTCTATGGATTAAAGTTATAATCAAATGTTTTCGTCAAAGTTTTCAGAATTCAAATTTCATAATTCTTGAAAATTAATGGTCAATTCATGTTTAAAAAACATTCCTGTCAATTGCTGTTCAAAAATCAAAAAACAAAATTAGTTCTTCGTCATCACCGCCTTGCACTCCACGCCACTCAAGCGTCCAAGACGGCCGGTGAGGGCATTGATGCGGTCCACGCTGCCCTCCACAATAAGCGATATCACCGCCACAGCGCGTTGCTGGAACGGCAATCCTTGACGACATAATACAATGTCTGAATAGTCCGAAATAAGTGGGTTAATCTCCACCGACCGGCTACGGTCGGTCACTAATATTGTTATTGTTCCTATTCTCTTTTCCATCAGGGTTCCAGTGCCTGTGGCCCACAAGGAGCCGTTTTTAGCGCAGGCAATACGCTTTTGGATTAGATTTACAATAAATTACGTCGCTCAACACTTTCGAAACGACGATGCAAAGATAAGAACTATTTTTGGAACGGAGAAGAAATCCGACAAAATTTATTTCAAAAAAAATCTTCAGTTCATTGCATTTCTGACAAATAGTTTTCGGAACAAAAAGTGTTGCCAAAGGCAAATCCAGCAACATACCCATCTGGAAAAACAGAAAAACGGCACATTTCGATTCACCGCAAAAGCCACTTGCAGGAATGCCAATCCACAGGCGGCGCACAGGCATTGTTTTGGATATGCCAATTGCGACAATGCCAGTGCGGGTGGGTCGCAGAAGGGCACAAGATGGGGCATCGCGACTTGAAAGCGGAATTTTAACATTTATTTTTTGTGACATTTTGCATTTTTCTGCGTTATATTAGTGAAACAAAAAAAAATCATTATGAAACCAACAGTTAAATTGGCCGCCGCCACAATCATCGTCGCAGCGCTGTGGGCCTGCGAAAAAGAGAACAACTCATCGCCATTCATTTCTGACGTCAAAACGTCGGACTGCCACACCAGCACCGACAAACTGGCGGCAAAGGATATTACAACCGACTCCATCGTCTTTTCGTTTGCGGACGACGGCAACTCGCTGCAGGTGACGCACTACAACCTGATGCTCGACTGCGGGGAATCCGACATCACAACCACTGTCGAAACAGAATGCAACGTGGTGACCGTGGTTGAGCACGTGGGCGAGCAGGGCTTGACCGACTGCATCTGCCTTTACGACAACTCGTTCACGATCAACGACCTTCCGCAAGGTGAGTTCACGCTGAGAATCAAAGTGGAAAGCATCTACGCCGGCACTCCACATCTGGCAACAGTATTCGAAGAGACAATCACACATCAGAATTAATTTCTATTAACAGGAATTACCAGAAATTGCCCAGAAATTAACCAGAAATATATTTTTTGAGCGTGAATGGCCGTGAATAACAATATCACCACAGAAATTCATTTAATTCGCGTTTTGCTTGCAAAACAAATTCTTCAATACTAATTCGTTAAATTCGTATAATTCGCAGTTATAATATGAAACACATAAAGTTATTTATCATTCCGCTGATATTCGTAGTGGCAGGATGCAATCCGCAGCATTACACCGACGGCGAACAGAATGCCTTTGATGGCCGTTATTCCCCCTCGCTGCCGATTACGGGGATGGTGCACGAAATATATGAAGTGGGTGAATTTGGCACAACCGACAGGACCGTCAACGACGTATGGACGTGGAACCGCGACCGCCAGCTGGTTACGGTGCACTACGGCAATGGCTATTACGATGGCATCCAAAGTCCCATCTACGACACCTACCACTACAACAGCAACGGCCGGATAGACAGCATTGTATATCATAGTGACACCGAGGCTCAGCGCACATTCAAATTCCACTACGGCAACGGTCTGCTGCAGCGTATCACCTACCCCTTCGGTCAAGAAAACCAGATTCGCAGCACCGAATTCCGCTACTCCGACGGCAGCCGGTATCCATACGCAATAGTGCTCGTACAACCCGTAGCGGACTGGCTCCGTGACATTTACCATACCGACACCCTCGTGCAATGCTGGACGCTGCAGTGGAACGACGGCAACCTGGTGCGCGCCACAGCCGATTCGATGGCTCATTATTGCACCGGCATCACGCAAATCGACTATCAGTACGACAACCACTACAACCCACTGCAAGGGCAGTTTACATCAAATTCTATCTTTGAGAACAGATTTATCGACAACCCCACCTACCTAAGCCGGAACAATATGATTCAGAGTACCGTATACAGTTCAAATCCTACAACAATCAACTTGGCCTACCAATACTGCAGCAACGACGGCTACCCGCTCAGCTTAACGTACACAATCCACACACTGATCTACTCTACCATCGACATTACCACCACTTTCCAATACGGCGAACCTTTTATGGATGAATAGCCTTATAGCACCCCAACCGACATAAATACAGAACAATTCATACAGGACATCGTATCGCTGCAACCGACTATAAAACAGACGGCTGCAGCGATACTGCACGACGACGACCTTGCCAACGACGCCGTGCAGGACACCTTTGTGCGTCTGTGGCGTATGCGGTGGCGACTGGGACTGATGAAGGACCCGCAGGGCTATTCCATACGCACCTTGCGCAACCTGTGCATCGATATGCTGCGCCGCGAAAAACAGCGTCAAAAGGATCTGGAGGCCGCCGCAACGGAAATGCACATCCGACAATATGATGAGGACACTGACAATGCAGAGCAACGCTTCCGCCAGGTGGAAAAGGCCATCACCACCCTGCCACAACAACAGCAGCAGATAATAGAAATGAAATACATAAAGCAACTGTCAATCCGCGAGATAGCACAGCAGACGGGACTAAGCGAGACCAACATCACGACACAGCTGAGCCGTGCCTACGCCTCGCTCAGAGACAACTTTCAAAACACTATCAACGAACAATGAAACAGGACGATATAGAGAAAATACTTCAACAGTACGGCGAGGACAAGCGGCAACAGCAACAAATTGCCGACAACCTGCACCGTATGGCGCAGCGACAGTCGCGACGGCGCATCGGCATCGCAGGTGTCGCGGTCCTGCTGCTATGCGTCACCCTGACCATACGCAACCTGCCGCAACAGCAAGGCTCCGAACCAATTATTGCCGCGACGCAAAAGTCATCAACACCAAAAACAGAGGCCGTCCCCTATCCCACAAGCGAAATTCCTCATTCAGAAACGCTCCATCACAGCAAGCCCCGAGGAAAAGAAATATTTCATCTTCCAGCTAACGACAACACGCTGGCCGAAAGCAACCTAACTGACAACACTCCCCTATTCGATACGGCAGAACCGCAAAACGACATTGCTGCCGCAATGCCGACGAAAAGCGGGAACACCGACACTCTCCCACATACGACAGAACTGATAAATACAGTGCCCCTCCCGAATGCAATTGCAAGCGCCGCACCAATAAAAACAGACAACGAAAACCGATTCAGCTTAATATCGTCGATCAACGCCTCGGCCGTGTCGAGTGGCAGCATCGGGTATGCGGAAGGAATTATGACTAATGAAATCCTTTCCAACGCAGGAGGATCGTTCAGTTCCATCAATCCCGACTTTTCTTTGTCGGCCAACTTTGGAGCCTCCTATGCCATAGCAAGCACCCGCAGCAGTCGCCTCAATGTCGGCGTGTCGTTCAGCGGACACCTGCAGCAAGGCACAATCAGTGATTACACCGTCGGCGTGACAGATAACGGTTACACAAACGACGGCGAAACACAGTATTTCTTGTCGAACAAGGAGCACTCCTACAGTTCTTTCGACCTTTTCGCAAACATCCCCATCACATTGAATTTCTTTCCTTTGGGCAAGGAGAGAACCGGATGGAGCCTCAACATAACCCCCGCCCACAGCATCGTCCGCACGCATACGCAAGGCGCATCCGCGGCCAACCCCTTCGTTGTGAACCCCTGGAAACTCAACGTCGGCCTTGGCATCGTCCTGCCCCGCAAGGTGATACGCCGAGTTGGAGTAACCGCCAACCTGCTGCCGCTCTACACCTCGCGTTCGATACACGAGATTGGCTTCGAAATCGGTTTCTGACAATTCAACTGCCATAAAGACAGTGTTATGCAAATTATTATTTTTTCATTGAAGAAAAATGTGTATCTTTGCATCCACAAACTTTAAGACAATATGAATTACCAATATTTGAAACTTGCTGAAAATGGTGCTGTTTGCACCGTTGCCATCAGCGCCCCCAAGAGCCTCAACGCCCTCAACTCGACCATCCTTGGCGAACTTGAGGATTTCGTCGACCACCTGGACTGCAACAAATACCGCTGCCTCATCATCACCGGCGACGGCGAAAAAAGCTTCGTGGCAGGAGCCGACATCAGCGAGATGGCCAACCTCAGCATGCTGGAAGGCAACAAGTTCGGCGCCGACGGCGCACGCGTCTTCCGCAAAATCGAAAAAATGCATGTGCCCGTCATCGCCGCCGTCAACGGCTTCGCTCTCGGCGGAGGTTGCGAACTCGCCATGGCTTGCGACATCCGCATCTGCTCCGACAACGCCCGCTTCGGACAACCAGAGGTGTGTCTCGGCATCATCCCCGGCTTCAGCGGCACCGTCCGGCTGGCACGTCTCGTGGGCATGGGCATGGCTAAACAGCTCATCTACACCGGCAAAGCCATCAAGGCCGACGAGGCGCTCCGCATCGGTCTCGTCAACGAGGTCATTCCACAGGCCGACCTCATGAACCGTGCCATGGAACTGGCCAATCAGATCGCAGCCAACGCTCCCCTCGCCGTCAAAGCCGCCAAGCTCTGCATCAACGACGAATACGACATGGACGCCGACAATGCCATCATGAACGAGAGCGTCATATTCGGCCACTGCTTCGCCACCGAAGACCAGAAAAACGGCATGAAAGCATTCCTCAACAAAGAGAAATGCGAATTTCAAGGCAAATAATCAACCCAAGAACCCAAACAGCAAAAACAAACAATAATAAAATCATCAACATGAAAATTTATGTTATCGGTACCGGCACCATGGCCAAAGGCATCGTCAAAGCCTTCGCCGCCAAGATGCCTGTCGTCATGAAAAGCCGCACTCAGGCCAGCCTCGACAAGGCTATGGCCTCCATCGCAAAAGGTTATGGCAAACTCGTCGAGAAGGGCAAGATGACCCAAGAGGCCGTCGACGCGCTCCTCGCCAACATCACCACCACCACCGACTACGCTACCTTCGCCGATGCCGACCTCGTCATCGAGGCCGCCGTAGAGGAAATGCAGCTCAAAAAGGATGTCTTCATGGAACTCGACAAAATCTGCAAGCCTGAAGCTATCTTCGCAACCAACAGCAGTTCACTGAGCATCACCGAAATAGCCGCCTGCACCTCGCGTCCGGCTCAGTTCATCGGAATGCACTTCTTCAACCCAGCCGACCGCATGGCTCTCGTCGAGGTCATCCGCGGACAGCTCACCAACGACGAGGTCTGCAAATGCGTCATCGACCTCGCCACCAGCATCGGCAAACAGCCCGTCGAGGTTAAGGAAGCCCCCGGCTTCGTCGTCAACCGCATCCTCATCCCCATGATCAACGAGGCTTGCGGCATCCTCGCCGACGGTATCGCCAGCGCTGAGGACATCGACAAATGCATGATGCTCGGCGCCAACCACCCCATGGGCCCGCTCGCTCTCGCCGACCTCATCGGCAACGACGTCAACCTCGCCATCATGGAGGTGCTCTACAAAGAGTTCGGCGACCCCAAATACCGCCCTCACCCACTGCTCCGCAAGATGGTCCGCGCAGGTCTCCTCGGACGCAAGACAGGCGAAGGATTCTTCAAATATTAATCTGAAGATAAAACCAATAGCACAAGAAGTGGCAGATTTCCTCTTAGTGGAAATCTGCCACTTCTCTTTTATAATGTCTACATTATACTTCTATTCATTCCTTTTCCCACCGTACAGGCGGAAAAACATCTCAAGATTTGCAAGATTTCAAGGTCTTTTTGAGAAATTTCTAAAACTTTTTGCAAGTCAGATGGTTAAAATTGAAAATAAAATAGTATATTTGTTTTGAAAGTTAATAATGAGGCGGTTAGTAAGAACCAAATTCAAGAACAATGAAAACGACCGAAAAACAAACTTTCGTCAACGAAATCACCGCCCATTTCAACCTTCGGAAGAGAAACACCGAGCGACCCACAAACCTCTATATGGTCATAAACGTGGACGGCAAACAAATCAAAATCCCTACCGGTGTCAAGGTCTATCCGCACCATTGGAACGGAAAGAAGCAAATGCCCCTTGTATCGACAGCTCTCTCCGAGAATGACAATAGAAATAATGAAATTATAATCAAAAGATTAAAGAAAATGAAGAGTGAATTTGACAATTTCAAAGAACATCTGAACGACAACCCAAACGACATTGAGAGGGCAAAGGATTTGGCGGTGAAAATCATCTCGCCGAAAGCAAAGAAGGCTGCGGTAGTTATGCCTTTGGTGGTTTTAAGGAAGAACATAATGCAATCACTCATCATCAAGGACAGCACAAAACAACAGCACATTTCGAGTGTAAAAGTCTTTGAGCAGTTCTTGAATGACAGACACTTTTCGCTAACAAGTTTCGATATGGTCACGTTAGACCTAATAACAGACTATCAAACGTGGCTTCAAACAGAATACATCAACCCCAAGGGAAAGAATAACGCTGTTTGCACCATCAACAAGCAAGTGCGAGGACTTAAAAGCCTTTTCAATGTGTTTTTGGTGCCACAGTATATGTCGAAATCTACAGTGGAGGACGTTTTCAGCATCAAACAACCAAAGAACAAGGTAGACCGTAGAAGCAACGAAATCGCCTTGCAAGACGATGAGATAATGCAGTTGTACAACTACAAGCCCACCACTGTACAAGACGAGCAAATACGCGATATGTTTGTGCTGAATTGTTTGACCGGACAACGAATAAGCGACCTCGCCAAATTGGACTTACATATTGATAGTTCGTTGGGATTCGACACGGTCAGCGTGGTACAGCAGAAGACAGATACAAAGGTGGAGTTTGAATTTGTCTTTGAATTGGCTCGTCAAATCCTTATGGATAAGTACAACGGCTCAATACCCATCAAAGAACACCTCGACCGCCTTATCCGAAACAACATCCAACGCATAGCGAGGGAGGCCGGTATATGCGGAACAGTGACAAAGCAGGAGCAGCGAGGCACAGACACATCAACCAAAACCATCACGAAGGAGCGTTGGCAGTGCATCAAGACCCTCACAGCACGACGTACATTCATTTCGTTGCTCAAAGTCCGAGGATGGGATGATACGCGCATAATGAACTATTCGGGTCATCGCGACGAAAAGATGGTGGACTATTACTGCAAACTATCTCCCAAGGACTACAAGGCTTTTGAACGGCTGAATCGTGAACAGCCGGAGAAGGTGCTGCGGTTTGTCGAGGACTACACCACCGAACCGACAACCCAAGCCACCACCGCAGCAGTACCGTCAAACTTCGGTGAGGAAATAAGCATAGGATCCAACATATATGTATGGGTGCATCGTTGCGAGAGGCTAAATAAGATTGCAGAAATGTATGAACGTGTATATTGCTTTGAAAAGATAGACGAAGAACAGGGCGACTATCAACTATTGAAGTTTGTAGAGGACAATACACGATAGGCAATAGAAAAGGGCAACTTGCTGCGGTCGCCCTTCAATGATTGCTGTTTCTCAAAAAATTCAGAACAACACGGTCAAAAGAAGAGCCAGGACAAAACCTGCTATAGCCCACAAGCCATAGGATTTTGCTGCAACAGGCTCTTCTTTGCCTTTAATGAGAAACAAAATCAAACCAGCAATTGGAATAAGGAAAGACAGGACCTTTAAACCTGTGCTTCCTGCCTTGAAATCATCCTTGCTAAAATTAAGGGATGAACCTGTGTTTTGTTTTGCACCACATTTGGGGCAAGTCGGTGCGGATTCCGAAATCATTTCTCCGCACTCTCTACAATGTACTAATGCCATAATTTTATAAATCTAAAGTTATACAATTTAAATTGAAGCGATGAATACTCCTGTGAGAATGACAACAAGCGTCACAATGGCCACTCCAACAATCGTTCCGACAATTGCCCACTTGCCACAAGATTTCGCCCGTCTTGGGGATTTGTCATTGTATGCGATATACAAGATTAAGCCTATCAATGGCCACAGGAAGGAAACGATATTTAATCCTGCATTAGGATCTTTGTCTATTTCGATTTCGGGGAGGATGTCATAACCAACATTCTGTCTTGCACCACACTTGGGACAAGTAGGAGCGGAGTCAGCAATCATTTCTCCGCATTCTCTACAATGTACTAATGCCATATATCATCATCCGTTTATGGACTTGTAATAATCCAATGCTTTTCTAAACAGCACGTTCTCATTGCTGCCAACAATGACGGAACAGGCATCTCTAATAGGGCCATCCGATGCTTCAAGAGCTTTAAAAACAGATACCTGTTCCACATTTAATTTACCCATTACATCTTCGCAATTATGCTTCCACTCAATATAAAGATAGGCGACACACGCCATTCTTGTATATGGTTCTTTTCCATCCTTGTCATTAAGAATCACCTTGCCGATTTCCTTCTGATATTCAATTCTCGTATTGAATGGGACGGATTCAATATATTTGTCTATCTGTTCCATCGTTTCGGCTTTAGAAATTGCCTTGACTAAATCTTCCGAAGATGATATTTTGCTACTGCACGAAGTTAGAGAGAGCAATATTGCTAATAAGCAGCAGCCCCAAAAGGATATTCTCATTTTCATGGTTTCACCTCCTTTCTTAAACTAATGGTCACATTCTTAAATTCAGTACCACCACAGTTTTTGCATTTGAGCATAGTCCCATTTTGAGACTGCATCCATTTCATTGGATGGCATTCGATTTCCTCGACCTTGCCATCCTTTACACACGTTCCTTCAATCCATACGACAGGAACATCACAATTTGGGCAAATTGGGGCGTTTGCAGTGTACTCCCAACCGCACTTTTTGCATTTGTCTTTCTGTTCTTTCGACATAGCATTTAATTATTGTTCTCGGCTCGGAGAATTTAAAACCAAATGAAGAAGTGGAGCCATCCATTTTACCCTATCCCTGTTGGTTGGGCTTGGACTCCCTTTGAATGATGCAGATAAGGAATTTGATTAACTCCACTTGCGGTATCGTATGGCATACGAATACACTCCAAGTAAGCAATCATTTTCTCAATTTCCTGCATCAATATCAGTAAAGTGTCCAAGTTTACCAACAGCAGAATAAAGCGAAAACGCGCTTTCTTCAATCTCCCCGTTCTTTCGGAAAGACGATGCAAAGATACAAACATTTTCGTAACTGACCAAATCTTTTTTTCAAACCGCAGCCAAAACGCTACTCTGCCGGAACCCCTTTCACGTATCCTTTCGCTTGTCGCTGCGGTCTATTGTACCTTTATGACCTATCAGATTCCTGCGCCCCATACCCGTCCTAAAAAAGTGTTCTTAGTCTATCAACAGACAGTCCACCAGCTCACTATCACGCATCGAAGAACATCGGCTCTAAAACCGACATGCTTTTCCGCTTTCTTGACACACTCGCAAAGCAGTTGAGTGACACACGGAAGATGGCAATCAGAGATTTCTCGTCCTGCAATAGCGTGTAGAAGTTCTCATCCGTTAGATTCAGTCGCTCCAGCACTTTTTTGATTACTCTATGACAGCTGAGCGATACCTCCATACGATACAGTTTCTTGAAGCCTGCTTTTTCTCGAATATACTCCTTTCTGCTCTCCTCGTCAATTTCCTTTCCTTTGTTGTATGCTCTCATTAGCAAAGAACCATCAGCGTTTTTGATTACGGGTGCATGGTGTGCAAACGGTCTTTGTCGGCTCGTGTTTCCTGCAATATGCAGCACATCACGAACCGTACACTTCATACCTTTCACCTTCTCGCCATTGACGATTAGGTCGTAGTCGGGATTCTTGAACAGCCGGTAGAAACGACTTACTACGTTGAAATTGAAATCGACTGCAACGTCAATCTTGCTCACTCTCAAAAAGTCTAATCCAAGGACATCTTGAACATAGAAACGCGAAGCCAACAGATAATCGCTGTAAAGGGCTGCATTGTCATACACCAAGTATATATATGGACGGTTAGGGTTTGGCGAACCGAAATGCAGTTTTCCTATCTTGCGTTCAACTATACCCAGCTGTTCGTCATAGTCACTTCCCCAGATGGAGAACTCGTTTGAATAATACTTGCATTGTTCGCGTATCAACCGTAGCGAATCAAACTCAAACTCGTTTTTTGTTGTATCTGACAGCATCGTCTGCAATGGCTCATTTGTCATATAGGTGAGCTCTAACCTATCCACATTGATAGTAAAACTGTAATTCATATTTTGAACTATTTATATGTAATAAGTATAGAGATAGTTCAAAAGAAAAAACAAGTAATATGGCAAAAAGAGTAAGACGAGCATTAAGCACCGCGACAAAATACAAGATGAGCCTTGCAAAGCAAGGAAGCAAGAACCCAAGATACGGCAAGCACCTCACCGAGGAGCAAAAAAAAGCGCATATCTGCGAGTATGAAACGCTATTGGCAGTCAATACTGCAATAGCACTATCCCTTTATATACAGCACATTGATTTTAAGACTATATTTCACACATCGCAGCGTCATATCATATTGATAATGATATTGCTGCGGTTTTACTTTGTGCTATTTTTCCATCCACAGAAACGGCTTTTAACGCGAATAGAACCGTTCTGTGTGTGATTCCCCTAAAATTTTTTGTCAGTTCTCAGGAAATCAATATCTTTGCAACTGAAAACAAAGAGACAATAAAAGAACGCCTCATAATAACCGCAAGGCATTCGTTTGATTTTCAAGTAGGTTTAGAAGTTTACAAGATTTCGCCCGCGCAAGCGGACATGAGAATTCTGATTTACAGAACTCACCATTGAATACCACATAACAAAAAAAGTGAAGGCTCCACATCAGAGCCTTCCCTTTTATCAATATACTTGAAGCGCGGATTATTCAGCAGCCTCAACTTTTGCATCCTCGTTGACAACCTCAAGGTTCAGAGTGGCCTTGATGTCACGATAGATATTGACAACTGCATTGTAGGTGCCGACCTCCTTGATTTTGGAACCGTCAACGACGATTTTCTTGCGGTCAACATCATAGTTGTACTGCTCCTTGAGGGCATCAGCAATCTGAATGTTGTTGACAGCGCCGAAGAGCTGACCGTTCTCACCAACCTTTGTGGCGATACGGACGTTCTTGCCGTTCAGTGCACTCTGAAGGGTTTCAGCCTCCTTGCGGATCTTCTCCTCTTTGAAAGTGCGCTGACGAAGGGTTTCAGCATGCATTTTCTTGTTGGCGGGGGTAGCCATGATGGCCATGCCCTGAGGCAGGAGATAGTTGTTGGCGTAGCCGTCCTTGACAGTTACGATGTCATCTTTATAACCGAGATTAATGACGTCTTGTTTCAGTATGATTTCCATTGATATTACCTCCTATAGATTACTTTAAACAATCGGCAACATAGGGCAGCAAAGCCAAGTGGCGAGCGCGCTTGATAGCCTGAGAAACTTTCTTCTGGTACTTGTTGGATGTACCGGTGATGCGGCGGGGAAGTATCTTGCCCTGCTCATTGACGAACTTCAGGAGGAAGTCGGCGTCTTTATAGTCTATATACTTGATGCCGAGTTTTTTGAAACGGCAGTATTTCTTACGCTGCGTCTCAACAGCGATGGGGGTCAAATATCTGATTTCGCTTTCGTTAGCCATAATTAAAAAAATTAAAGGATTAGTTAAAACCTGCTAATGGGATTAAGCCTCGGCAGCAGGAGCCTCAGCGGCGACAGTGCTCTTGGCGGCACGCTTCTTCTCGTTGTATGCCACAGCGTGCTTGTCGAGGGCGACAGTGAGGAAACGGAGAAGACGCTCGTCACGCTTGTAAGCGATCTCAAGGTCAGCAATCACGCTACCCTCAGCCTTGAACTCGATGAGGTAGTAGAATCCTGAAGATTTTTTCTTGATGGGATAAGCAAGCTTGCGCATGCCCCAGTTGTTGGTGTAGACAATCTCAGCACCACGCTCGGTGAGGAAGTCTGTGTACTTTTTTACCGTTTCCTTCATCTGTTCATCAGACAAAACGGGAGTTGCAATGAAAACGGTTTCGTATTGTTTTACCATTACTTAATTAATTAAAGAAGTTTGTTAATAAAAAAAGTGAGCCACTTTGCGGACTCGAACCGCAGACCTACGCATTACGAATGCGTTGCTCTACCAACTGAGCTAAAGTGGCAGGCAATTCAAGGTGTAAAAACGAAGTTCTGGGAATTTTTGTCGGGGTGAGAAGACTCGAACTTCCGGCCTCCACGTCCCGAACGTGGCGCGCTAGCCA
>Ga0310694_10000773_pt1 | contig 40095 bp, 32 predicted proteins | sample 174DNAGHGhighgp2_FD_203884 | JGI IMG/M metagenome (GOLD analysis project Ga0310694, IMG submission 203884) | Sheep rumen microbial communities from Palmerston North, Manawatu-Wanganui, New Zealand - 1742 DNA GHGhigh gp2 (v2) (version 2) | ecosystem: Host-associated > Mammals > Digestive system... | reverse complement strand
ATGGATAATAATGATAAAAATATGGATAATAATGATAAAAATATGGATAATAATGATAAAAATATGGATAATAATGATAAAAATATGGATAATAATAAAAATATAGATAATAATGATAAAGATATAGATAATAATGATAAAGATATAGATATAGATAATAATGATAAAAATATAGATGAAGATAATAATAAAGATAATAATGATAAAGAAGAAATAAAAGAAAAAAAAGAAGAAAAAATAGAAAATAATGAAGATAATTATGAAGAGAATGAAGAAAATGAAAAAGAAGATAAAAAAGAAGAAGAAAAGAAGAGAATAATAAGAGAATATATAGAAGAAAAAAAGGATGATATAAAGAAGATGAAAATAAACGAGATAAAAGAGATATATAATAAAATAGGAGAGAAAACATATTATAAAAAGAAAGGGAAAATAATATTTTATAAAAAAGAAGAATTATATAAGATATTAAAAGAAATGATATAAAAAAATAAAAAATAAAAGTTTAAATAAAAAATAAATATATAAATATAAATAAAATAAAATTATAAAATAAAAAAATGTGTGATAATTTTTATAATAAAAATAATGGATATTGTGAATGTCCTCCTAAAATGGGATTATTTAGAGAAGTAGGGAATTATACACCAAATAGTTATATGAACCAATCTATAGCCCATATGAATAGAATTAGAAGGGATGATGATTATAAAACATTTCTCCAAATGAATGGAAAAGTTATTGCTGATAATGAATGGAAATATTTAAGAAAAAATTATTCCTGTTGGACTAATGAATGTGCTTTTACTAATAAAAGGTATGCTGTCCATCCTATGTATCAAATTAAAGAAATGAATAGAAATAATAAATTATTAACTGTTGAACATCCTGCTTATCAATGTAAAAATTATCCTGATAGTAGAATGGTTAGACAAGATAAAAAATAAAAATTGATTTAGTTATTATTTTTTTTATTTTTTTTATTATTTTTATAATTATTTTAATAATTATAATTATTATTTTTTAATTTTAATGTAAAAAATTTAATTTGTTTATATTTTTTTTAAATAATAGAATTAACTAAAATAAATTTAGATATATTAAATAAAGAAAATATTAAAAATTTTAGTTATTTAATAAATTCATTTGATAAAATAATTAATTTATATAACAAATATAAAATTATTATTAAAAAATGAAAAAAAATAAAAATAATATTAATTAATTTTTTATTATAAATATTATTATAATTTTATTAGATTTTATTTTTATTTTTATAATTATTTATATTAAAGAAATGAATGGAGAAATAAAATTAAAACATAATAAATTCTTATTTATAAATAAAAATCCAAATGAAAATGATAAATTTTATGAATTTAGGAAAAAAATAATAATTAATACAAATATAAATAATGAAGATGATTTAAATAATTCTATTATTTTTTCTAATTATTGTTCTAATATTAAATATTTAAATTGTTCTTATGATGAAAATATTATGAATAAATATAATTCTATTATTAATGATATTTATGATAATTATTAAAAAATGATTTTTATTTAATTTTTATATTTTTTATTTATTTAAATTATTATTTAATTAATTATTTTATATTTTTAATAATAATATTTTTATTTTAAAATGAATAAGATTAATGATTTTTTATATAATGATTTTAATGTTGATTTTAATGGTTGTCATGACCCAAATAATATTTTAACATGTTTAAATAATTATGAATATTATAAACAAGCTGTAAGTAATTTAACAGAAAGTGTAGATTTATATAGAGATGATGATGGTTATGAATTAATTGGAACAGTAGAAAAATATAGAAAAGAAATAAATGAATTAAAAAATTTAATTTCTATATATAAAACTAAATTAAATGAATATATAGATGTAAAAAAATATACAAATAAATTAGATGATTATTTAACTTTAAAAAAATTAATAGAAAGTATATATTACTTTTTTAAAGTATTTTATCCTTTTTTTGCGGATAAATATTTATTAGGAACTATGGATATTAATTATTTTGATGATTATTTTGAAATATTTGAAGATGCTGAAGATTTTACTGATGAGGAAATTAATAATCTTAATATTATAGATATTATAAAAATTAGAAAAATAATTATAGATTTATATTTAGAAAATATAAAAAAGTTTTTAAATTTAATAGATAATATAGATTATAATAATTATTATCAATTAATAACTAAAGATTTAAATACATTAATTAATAATAAATTTAAATGTTTTATAAATAATGAAGATTTTTATAGTATGTGGGGTGAGGAATTTTTTAAAGAATTAATAAATAAATATAAACATTTAAAAAAAGAATATAAAAATGATGAAAATAAAAAAGAAGAAGATTTAAAACAAAAAAAATATAAAGATAAAAAAATTAATGATATAAATAAATTATTTAATGATTTATTTGATAATTTTAATAATTTATTTGATGAAAAAATGAATATTAAAAAAAATAAAAATATGAAACAACAATTTAATAATATATTTATTGAATTTTTTAATATTCTTCATAAATTTTTTATAGAAATTGATATTAATAATATATATAAAATATAAAAATTGATATTTTTTTTATTACTTTAAATTTTAATTATTTTTTTAATTATTTTTAATTTTAATATTTTAAATTTATTATGTTAATTTTAAAATAAAAAATGTTAAAGAATTTTATAAATTCAAATAATTTAGAAGAATTAAATAAATATTATAAAGGAATAATTTATGAATTTGAACGTGATTATGATAATATTTATAGTTATTATAATAATCCAGATTATGGAGAAAATATAGGTTTTCAAATTGAAACTAATTTTAGCACTAATTTTTATTCTATACCTAATAAAATAAATACATTAATAAGTTATGATAAATTTTATAATAGTTTTTTAGATGTATATATAAAAAATCATTCTATAAAAGATAAAATAAAATTAAAATCTTATTTTAATTTATTAAAAGAAAATTATAAATTATGTGATGAATTAATAAATATATTTAAATATAATATGTATTATGATAAAAAATTATTAATATTTATTATTAATAATAAAGAAAAAATTAAATCATTAAAAAAAGAAGATAAACAAAAATTAATAAAAGAAGAATATAATAAAATAAATAAAAAGTATATTCAATATAAAAAAATTGTTGAAGATTATATGAACAATCTTAATAATTATTATATTATTAATAATTTAAATAAACAATTTAATACTATTGAACAAATTAATTTAACTTTAAATAATCTTATTAAAAAAATTCATTTTGAACATATTTGTGATAATCTTACATCTTATAATAATAATGAACAATATAGTGATTTATTTTATAATGTTGTTAATATTTTAAATGAAAAATGTAAAGATTATAATATTGAAGATTATAATTATAATTATAGTGAATGTTATAAATATGAAAAAAGAAAAAAAGATGAATACGATGAATATAATGTATATAAAAATAAAAAACAAAAATAAAGTAGAATATAAAATAATATTTGATGAAAAGGTTTAATTTAAAGAAATTAATGATGTTGATGAAGATTATGAAGATTAATATAAATTTATTAAAAATTGATAAATTTTTATTTTTTATTTATTATTTATTATTAAATTATTAATAAATAATTTTTTATAATTTAATTTTATTATAAAAGATGTTAAAGAATTTTATAAATTTAAATAATTTAGAAGAATTAAATAAATATAATAATGTAAATTATAAATATGATAGTGATAATGTTTATAGTTATTGTGGAACAGGTAATTATGCAGAAACAGCAGATTTTCAAATTAATACAGATTTTAAAATAAATGTAAATGATTGTAGAGGTTATAATGTAATATATCGTATACCTAACCAAATAAATTCATTAATTTATAGTTATGATTTTTTTGATAATTTTTTAAATGTTTATATAGAAAATCATAATATAACTAATAAAAATAAACTAAAATATTATTTTAAATTATTATTAGATAATTATAAAATATGTAAAAGATTAATGTATATATTTAAATATAATGATTATTATGATAAAAAATTATTTAAATTTATTGTTGATAATAAAAAGAAAATTAAATCATTAAAAAAAAAAGATGATAAAAAAATTTTTATTGAAAAAGAATATAATAATATTAATAAATATTATATTCAATCTAAAAAAATAGTTGATGATTTTATGAATAATATTAATAATTATTATATTATAAATAATTTTGATGAACAATTTAATACTATTGAACAACTTAATTTAACTTTAAATAATCTTATTAAAAAAGTTAAATTTAATAATATTTATGAAGAACTTAAAGATAATAAAAAATATTTTGGTGATTTATTTTATGACGCCATTGATATTTTAAATGAAGAAGAAGATGAATATTATGATGAAAATGATGATGACGATTATTATGATAATGATGATGAAGAAGATGATGATGAAAATGAAGAAGATGGAAATGAAGATGATAAAAATGATGATAAAGAAAAACAATATGAAATTAAGAAAATAAAAAAACCTTCAAATAAAATAATTATAGACGATAATAATAGTGATGTTGATAATAATAATGATAATGATGATGATGGTTTTGATGATGAAGATGAATAAATATATTAAAGATATAAAAAGTGAAGATTATTAAATAATATATTTTTTTATAAAAAAATGAAAAAAAATAATTTTAAAATAAAATAAATTTATTTTAATTAGAATAAAAATATTATAATAAAATAATAAAATGTTTTCAAATAATAAAAAAGAAAATATAAATTTAACAAAAGAGGAATTAATAAAAAAATATAATAATATATTAAATAGAAATGAAAAATTAGAAAATGAAATAAAAGAATTGAAACTAAATATAAAAAATTTAAAAAGTAGAATAAAAGAATTAGAAAAAGAAAATGATAGTTTAGAATTAGAAATTAATGATTTAGAAAATAAAAATCATTCTAAATTTATTTATTAATTTTTTTATTTTATTTTTTTAATTTATTTTTTTTAATTATTATTTTTTATATATTAAAATTTATTTTTATTATTTTTATAAAAAATAAAAATAAAAGATAAAAAAATTACATATTAATAGTATCATTAGTATATAAGAAAGAAAGATGTAATTGTGAGTATTCGAAATTATTATTAACTGTTCCGAAAAGATTAGTCCATTTATAAGATTGTTCTAAGTTATAAGAAGGTAAATTACTGGAAATAATTTGTCCGGTTAATTCTCCTTTAGAATTGATATTAATATTAATTAACATAGAAGTATTATTAATTAAGATAGGTTTATTAATTTGATTACCATTATAAAATTCTTCTTCTAAATATTTATATAAAGTTAAATATGAAGAAGCGCCTGTTTTTAATCTTATAGGGAAATTACTATAACTATAACTTATATCATTATTATCATTATAAATAGTAAAACCATAAGGTTTAAATATTTTAAAGAAAACTGCATTATAAGGTATATAAATAATAGTTTCTTTATAACTTTGTAATAAACCTTCTTCTAAAATATTAAAAGATTGAATAGATATTTCGGTTGTAGATTGTTTATAAATTATACCCATTTTTATATTTTCTATATCACTTGGTAATGAAAATGTAATAGGTTCTCCATATATATTATAAAATGATATATAAGGTTCTGGTAAAGTTTCAATAGTTTCATCTGGTAATCCTCCTGTATTATATTTAATATCTAAAAAATATTTTTTATTTTCTTCTATAAATACATTATTTAAATCTCTTATTTGGGCTATATCGTAATCTGTTTTATTTTCATAATATTTATTAAATGTTATTTGATTATTCATTACTTCTTTTATATTTTTTATATCATTTGTTTCATTTTCTTCTTTATAAAATATATGTTCATATAATACCCATTTAAAATTATCTTCATTATCTTTTTTTATAAATCTATAATATGTATTATATTTATCTTCTATATTATTCTTTTGTATTATATTTACAATTTGATTATCATATGGTTTTATTATATTCCATTGGTTATTTTCATAATATATTATATCATTTATTTTTCCATTTATATCTTGTATATTTATTTTTAATATATATTTATCTCCAATTTCTGGATTTTCACTTATTATTTCAAATTCTTCTATCGTCTCTATTATATTTATTACACTATCATTTATATTATTTATTATATTCTTCTTTAAATTATTTATATTCGTCTTATAATAATCCACATTTATTAACTCATATTTACTATCCGCTATATTATATGATAATGCATTCTTCCTATATAATGATATCGTATTATTCCTATTTAATATATCTATACTATTACATTTAATATTCCCTTTATTATTTATCATCTTTATTTTTTTCTCTTTATATTTTTTATATTTATTAATATATAATAAACTTAAATAATATTTTTTTTAATTTTTTTTATTATCATTTATTTTATTTTTTTCATTAATTTATAATTTTTAAATTTTAATTGTAAATTTAAAGATTTAATTATAATTTTTAAAATTTAAATGTAATTTAAAATTTTAAATAGAATTTTAAAATTTAAATGTAAATTAAAGATTTATATGTAAGTTTATAAATTTAGTTGTAATTTATAGATTTAGATATAATTTAAAGAATTAGATATAAATTTAATAATTAGATGTAAATTTAATAATTAGATGTAAATTTAATAATTAGATGTAAATTTAATAATTAGATGTAAATTTATAAATTTAGATATAATTTTATAAATTTAGATATAAGTTTATAAATTTAGATATAAGTTTATAAATTTAAATGTAAGTTTATAAATTTAAATGTAAGTTTATAAATTTAGATATAAATTTAAAAATTAGATGTAAGTTTATAAATTTAGATATAAGTTTATAAATTTAGATATAAGTTTAAATAATTAGATGTAATTTAAAGATTTAGATGTAAGTTTAAAGAATTAATATAAATTTAAAGATTTGTAAATATAAAGATTTATATATAAGTTTATAGATTTAGATGTAAGTTTAAAGAATTATATGTAATTTAAAGATTTAGATATAAATTTAAAAATTAGGTGTAAATTTAAAGATTTAGATGTAATTTAAAGATTTTAGATGTAAGTGTAAAGATTTAGATGTAAATTTAAAGATTTATATATAATTTATACATTTATATATAAAAGTTTAAAGATTTATATGTAAGTTTATAAATTTAAATGTAATTTAAAATTTTAGTGTAATTAAAAGAATTAATATAAATTTAAAAATTTAGAAGTAAGTTTATAAATTTAGATATAAGTTTATAGATTTATATATAAAAGTATAAAGAATTAATATAAATATAAAAATTAGATGTAATTTAAAGAATTAGATATAAGTTTAAAATTTATATGTAAATTAAAGAATTAGATATAAATTTAAAAATTTAGATGTAAATATAAAGAATTAGATATAAGTTTAAAGATTTAGATGTAAATTTAAGATTTAGATGTAAGTTTAAATAATTAATATAAATTTAAAGATTTATATATAATTTTAAGATTTAGATGTAAGTTTAAATAATTAATATAAATTTAAAGATTTATATATAATTTTAAGATTTAGATGTAAGTTTAAATAATTAATATAAATTTAAAGATTTATATATAATTTTAAGATTTAGATGTAAGTTTAAATAATTAGATGTAATTTATAGATTTAGATATAATTTTAAGATTTAGATGTAAGTTTAAATAATTAATATAAATTTAAAGATTTAAATGTATTTTATAAGAATTATATGTAAGTTTAAAGATTTATATAATTTATAGATTTAGATGTAAGTTTAAAGATTTATACATTTATATATAAAAGTTTAAAGAATTAGATATAAATTTAAAAATATATATATTTAAAAAAATAAAATTAAAAAATAAAAAAAATAAAAATAGAATTTATTAAAAAAAAATTTAATAAAAATAAAAATAAAAAATTAAAGAGAAATAATTAGATATAATTAGGAATAACATAACCGGGATTATTTCTTTTAGGGATATTATTATAAACAATAGGTTTTAAATCATATGGAGCGACCTTAGGGACAGTATCATCAAAAGTAGAGACACCATTAGGGCATTTAACATTAGCATAAGGAATATTATTTTTAGATTTATCAGTAATAACACATTTATTTTTCATATTAGGATTATATTTTTTTTCACCACAATTAGATAAAATTCTTGTTTGATTTCTTAATTCACTTTCAACATCAACTAAATCATATGGATGATAAAATTTATCAAATCTACTTTTATTAACATTTTCATAATTTCCTTGATACATTATATAATTATAAGGACTATTATTATCACTTACCCATTGTTTATATTGGCATTCATCATAAATATTACGACTTGAACCACCTTGAGAAGAAACACTTGACATTTTTTAATATTTAATTAATTTTATATTAATTAATTTATTTATTTATTTTATATAATTATTTTACAATTTATAAATTATATTTTTTATTTTAATTTAATTATATATTCTTTATTTTAATTATATTTAATCTAAATATTCCTCTTTTATTTCATTTTCTTTATATTCTTCATAATCATCTCTCATAAAAGACATATTATCACTTTTATTTATAATTTCTTCAACAATATCATCATTTTCAATATTTATATTTTTATTATTAATTTTATCTTTTATATTCAAAATAATTTTCTTTATATTTTTTCCATAATTATTATATATAATATATAAAACTAATATTATTATTATAACTATCAGTATTATATTTGTTTTAGTATATTCCATTATTATAAAAATATTTAAATTATTTTAATATTATTTATATCTATTTATTATAATTATTAATTATATTATATTTTTTAATTTAAAAATGATAAATATTAAATTATATTTTATAACATTTATTTTATTTATTTATAATTCTATTAATTCTTTTATAAATTATTTATGTCCTATTCAATATATTAATTTATTTGATGATAAAAATAAAAAAATAATTCATTATAATAGATTTAAAACATTAATATTTTATTTATTTAATATAAAAATTAAAGGATTATTAGAATTTGAAATATATAATAACGGAATTTATAATAAATTAATTTATAATGGTAATAATTTAAAATATTATATTAAATATTTCTTAAATAATAAAGAAAATTATACTTTAAATTATATGATTATGAATTATAATTTATCTATTAATGATAAAAATTATGATTTAAAAAATATTGTTATGAAATTTTTAAGTTTTAATACTTCTTTTAATACTTTTGAATATATTTTTAAATTATATTATCCTAATATTATTATAAATGATAATGATATTATCACTATTAATTATAAATATATTCATAAAGGAAAAATTTATAATGATAAAAAAATAATAAATATTTTTGATAATATTAATATTATATTCCCTTAATTTCTTATTTCCTTAATTTCTTATTTCCTTAATTTTACTTATTTATTTTTTTTAATAAAAAAATAAAAATAAAAATAAAAAATAAATTTTAAAATAAAAAAAATAAAATATTTATAAATATTAACATTAATAAATATTATTAAGATTTAAAATAATAAAGATTATTAAGATTTAAAATAATAAAGATTATTTAGATTTAAAATATTTTTGAAAATATTTATTTTCAGTATATTCAGGACCAATAACAAGATTATGATAACATTTAACATTAGGATCATTATATAATATTTCTAAAGCGGAATAATTTATAGTGCAAAAATATCTATAATCTTTAAAAAGATTAATATTATAACATTCATCATTTAATTCATCACTATTACATTCTAAATTTAAGAAATAAAAATTAATATAAGGATAATCACTATATGCATTACTTTCTAAATTTATAAATTTAGATGTAAAATTAAATTCTTCTACATTAGAAAAAATAACTTTAATTTTAGATTTATCAATATCTTTAAAATAAATTATTTCATCAAAATAATTACGAGGTATTTTAATTTGTGTATGAATACAATAATTAAAAATATCTTTATTACTAATTAATGAATAATTATTTAACATTTTATTTAAATTATTATTAATTAAGAAAATTAAATAAGAATAAAAAAGATAATTTCTATATTTATAATAAATATTATAATAAAAAGTATCTGTATAATTAATATTTAAATCATAAATTTTATCACTTAATTTAAAAGATTTAGAATAATATTTAACCATATTTTTAACATCTTTGATTTTAACTTTACCTTTATCGTCATCATCATAATATATATTATATAATAAACTTAATAAATTAAAAAATATACATTTAAAAATATTATTATTATAAAAATTTTTTTTTATCTCATCTAAATATTTATAAATAATTAATGTATATTTATCACTTGTAAAATAATAATCATCACTTAATTTAAATATTTTTGTGATATAATGATATATTTTTAAATATAATTCACTTAATTCTATTTTATATTTTTCTGGAGATATAATAATATCTTGTAATATAATTAAAACATTTTCTATATCATTAAATGTTAATATATTTTTATTTATTATACCACATTTTTCACCAATTAAAAAGTTAATTATATAATTTATTATATATGTTTTATAATGTAAATAATTATTTCTTAATTTCATTGTAAATAAATATGTATATGTTTTTAATAATCTATCCTTATCAATAGTTTTATTTTTAAAATCATTAAGACTAAAAAATTCACTTCTTATATCTTTATTTATTGTTTCTTTATTAACAAACACCGATTTTAAAAAATATGATATTGGATATTTATTTAAAAAATTATCTATATTTATTTCTGTATTATCTATTGATATATCTACTATTTTTATTAAATCTTCATTATCTATTACTTCTATTTGTGGTATATCTATATCTTTTTCGGATGTAAAATATATTTCTTGTATATATTCTAATGATTGTTTTGTCTCATCATTAAATATTTGTGTATAATAATATGGTGATAACATATTAAATGTAAAATAATTAAAATATCCTGCTGCTTTTCCATTTTTTGATGAATTATTATAAAACATATCTATGTCATTTAATAATCCATATGATGATAAATTAAATATTGATGAATATCGGTCAAATATAATATATTCTTCATTTCCATCTTCTTTCATTTTTAAAAATAATTTATAATTATTATTTATTAATTTATCACTTTTAATATCATTTTTAAATAAATTAAATTTTCTAAATTTACTATCATTTTTAAATGATAAATTATATTCCTCTTGTAATCGTTCATTTATTTGATTTGTTAAACGTCTTTTATATGATGTTGGATAATTTATATATTTTAATTGTTGTCCACTAAAATTTGGTATTAATTCTTCTTTATAATGTTTTATATTTTCTTCATTATTACTATTTTTATATTCTAAATTCTTAAATAAATTATCATCTTCTAATTTATCATCATAATATTTTATATCTTTTTTATTTTCATTATATTCTGTTAAAAAATCTCTTAATGTAATTGTTTTTTTAAATTTTTTTATTATATCTTCTGATTTTAATGATATATATTTCATTGGTATCGGATGTTTTATTGTCTTATCATATTCTTCATTTAATATTAATGTTGTTAAAGCATTTTCTATTTTTCCACCTTTTATATTATTATATTTTTGTTTATATTTTAAATATTTCTTATAATAATCTTTTTCCATTTTTATTATTTTTTCTTTTATATATTTTTATTTAAAAATATATTTTTTAATTATATTATCTTAATATTATTATAAATGATGATGATAATAATGATATTATAACTATTATTTATAAATATATTTATAAATAAAAAATTTATAATGATAAAAAAAGAAATAAATATTTTTTATAATATATTGTATTTTCTTAATTTCTTATTTTCTTAATTTTTCTTATTTATTTTTTTTTATAAAAAAATAAAAAAATAAAAAAATAAAAAATAAAAATAAAAAATAAAAAAAAATTAAATATTATCACATAAATTATTTATTTTATCTATATATTCTTTTATTTGTTCATCATTTAAATCATTAATTTCTTTTAAACTTTTATTAATTAATTCATATAATTCTTTATATAAATCATTATTATTTATTTCTTCATCAGTTATAATAGATTTTAAAAGAGAATTACATAATAAATTTAATTCATCTTTTTTTGATAATTGAATTGTATAACAATTATTTAAACATTGTTTATATATATCAAATAACATATTATAATTATCTTTACAATAATTTAAAGTAATATTATTATTAAGTTGTAAATCTAATAAAATATTTTCCGTTAATTCTTTAGTATTATTAAGATTTTCTTTAAATAATTCATTTTCAATATTATCAAAATCATAATTATTAATAAAATCTAAAACTTCTAAACAAAAATTATTTAATTTATCTATTTGTTCATTTATTTCTTTTTGTTTTAATTCTTTTTGTTTAATTATATTTTCATCTTCTTCATTAATTAAACTATTTTTATTAAAATTTAATTCATCATCAATTTTATCATCTTGATAAATAGATGAATAATTTATATTATCATTATTTATTAATGTTTTTAAATTATCATCTTTATCTTCAGTTAAATAAATAATATAATCTTGTTTTAAATCATTAATTATTTTTTTTAATTCATCAATATTATTACAATCTTTATATTTTTCTTTTATATTTTTTATTATATTTATTTTTTCAATATCATCTATATTATTTAAAATTGTATTAATAATATCATTTAATTCAATTTGATTTAATTTTAATTCTTTATTTTGTTTATCTATTAATTTATATTTTTCAGTATCTTTTATAATTTTATTAATTTCTTCATCAGTTAATCTTGATATTTTATTATCTATATTTATTTTTACTTCTTCATTTGTTTTTAAATTTATTGCTTTAATATGAATAATATTATTATTATCAATAGATATATTAATTTGAATTCTATGATAACCTTGAGGCGCGGGTTTAACATTTAAAACTAAAGAAGATAAAAATATATTATCTTTACATAATAATCTTTCACCGGTATATATATTTATTTTTATATTATCTTTTTCATCCGCATTTGTATATATTTTTGATGTTTCTATTGGTATTATACTATTCTTTTTTATTAATACATCATATATTCCTCCATTTAATTCAGTTCCAATAGATAAATTGGTCACATCTAATAAAGTTATATTATTTACTAATTTATGATTAGGATTATTTAAAATAAAATGATATAATGAAGCACCTTTACAAACAACGGTCTCTAAATCAGGATTTGTAATTATATTTTTATCATAAAAGAAATCTTTAATTTTTTTATATAATATTGGTGTTTTACACGGTAATCCTACTAATATCACATCATTTATATCTTCTTTATTATAATTTATATTAATAAATAAATCATTTAAAGGTTTAATTGATAAAATTAATAAATGATTAATTATATCTTCATATTTATTTCTCATTAATTTTATATCTAAATCTTTATTATCATATATATTTTCTAATTTAATATAAGTATATAATCTTTCACTTAATAATATTTTAGCATCTTCACATAATTTTAATAATTTCTTTTTATTTTCATATGATATTTTATTTCTTATATCTATATTATAATTCATATTAAATATTTCTAAACAATAATTATATATAGCATTTGTTAAATCTATACCACCAATAGACATAGAAGAAGTATTAATAACTTCAATAATACCATTATTAATATTAATTAAAGAACAATCAATAGTAGAAGACCCATAATCATAAATAACAATATTATAATTTTCATTATTAATTTTATCATAAGAATAATAAACCGCAGAAGCGATAGGTTCTAAAATTATATTAATACATTCTAAATTAGATATTTTAGCACAATCTATTAATTTATTTCTTTGTATTGAATTAAAATAAGTAGGACAAGTAATTATACATTTTTTTATTTCAGTTTTTAAATATATTTCAGCCGCATTTTTCATTGATGATATTATATAACTTATAATTTCTTCAGGATATATTATTTCATCATTACTTTTTTTTAATAATATATTATTATTTTCATCATTTATAACTTTATACGTTAAATATTTTATTTCTTCTTTTATTACTTTATCATCTATTTTTCTCCCTAATAATCTCTTAATATTATAAAAATAATCATCTACTTTATTTTTTTCTTCTATTTCTTTTTTCCCATCATTTGATATATATACTTTATTATTATTATATACTACTACAGACGGAAATATATATGTATCATCATAATTATTTGGTATTGTTATATATTTATTATTCTCTTCATTAAAAACACAACAGCAAGAATTACTACAACCTAAATCTATTGATAATATATATTCTTTCATTTTATTATTTTTTGTTATTTTATTTATTTTATATATTTATTAAGTAATTTTTTTATATTCTTTTTACATATATTTATTATATAATAATAATAATTATAATATAAAAATTATAATATAAAAATATTATAATATAAAAATTATAAAATAAATTTTAAAAAAATTGATAATTAAAAAATTGATAATTGAAAAATTGATATTTTATAATATTAATAAAATAATATAATTTTATATCATTATTTATAATATTTAATATAAACATATGGAAAATAATTATCAAAAATTAAATTTAGAAGAATTAAATTTAGAAGAATTAAATACATTTATCGAAAATATTAATTCTAAAATTCAAAATTATTTTCAATTAAGAAATAATTTTAAAAAACAACAAGAAAATTTATTAAATGATATTTATATTAATTTAATTCCTCCATCTAAAAAACAATGTCTTAATAAAATTTTATCCTCTAAAAATAATCAAGATAATCAAACTCATACAAATAAATCTTTATCTACATCTACTTCTACACCTACACATACACCAACACATACACCTACTTCTACACCAACACATACACTTACACAAACATCTACACCTACTACAACTTTATATAATGATAAAGATTTAAGTGTTGATATAAATATTACTTCTTCTACACCTAAACCTATCGAAAATGATGATGAAGATTTAACTATATCTTCGTCAACATTAAAATATTATAACGAATTTAATACTGCACCTACACCTAAATCTAACTATAATGATGATTTTAATAGTAAAAATGATAAAAATGATAAAAATGATAAAGATAAAGATAAAGATATTAATATAGATGATGAAAAAGATGATACCGATACCGATACTGATACCGACACCGATGATAGTTATAGTGAAACTGATAATTATATTTAATTTTTTCTAATTTTTATTAAAAATTGAAAAATCTTATCTTTTGTTTTTTTTTATTATATTCATAAATTACTTTTTCTTTTTTCTTTTTCTTTCCTTAATGAATTCTGAACAAGTTGTTGAACAAGTAGATATGGAATATAATAGAACTCCTTTAATTCCTTATATTCCTCAAGTTGATGATGATGTTGATGATGAGAATGAAGAAGTGGTTTTTAATGTATATAAATCGCCTTCAATCGATTTTATTACATCTTCTAATCAATCTTCTAATCAATCATCTAAAGATGAAATTGAATATGAAGATTACCATACAAAAACCACAATTTTATATCGTCATACTTTTTCACAAGACGATGATGATGAAAAAGGTTATACTTCTTCCCCAGAAATATAATTTTTTTCTTTTTTTTTCTTTTTTTTTTATTTTTTTCTTTTTTTTTTATTTTTTTTTATTTTTTTATTTAAACAAATAAAAAAATAAAAATTATAAAAAATATATATTTAAATTAAATAAAATAAAATATAATAAAAAATATATTAAAAAATTTTTTTTTATTTAGAAATATTTATAATATTTTAAAATGATTAGACAAGCGGAAAATCAAGTTGTTAAAAAGAGAGGAAGACCTAAGAAAAATTCGGATATACCAATATTAAATAATATAGAAAATATAGAAGAAGATTTAATATTTTCTATTTCAAAAAAAATAATACCAAAAGAAAATAATAATGATAAAGAAAATAAAGAAAAAGAAATGAATGAAATAAATAAAATGAATAATATAAATGAATTACCATTATTAAGTATAAGTGAGAGTATAGAAGATGAGAATAAAAAGAATAAAAAGGATAGAAAAAATAATGTAGAATGTATAAAAATAAATGAAAAAAAAAATAAAAGAAATAAAAAAGAAAAAGAAAATGATAATATGAATTTATCAATATATTCAACAAATTCAACAAATTCAATAAATTCAATACATTCAATAGAAAAAAGAGAAAGAGGATTATTTGAAAATAAAATATTTATATATAATATAAATTGTCCATTTAAATTAAATCCAGATAATACAATAATATTAGAGAAAACAAATATCGGATGTTTATGGGATACATATGAAATAAATGATATTCCTTATTTTTTACCAGATCATATGAGAGATGGAAAATTTTATATAATAGGTTGGTTTTGTAGTTTAAATTGTGCTATATCTTATAATATTAGATTAAATGATGAAAAAGTTTTAGAAAGAATAAATTTATTAAAATATATGTATAATATTGATGGTGAACATATAACACCATCACCAGATATTTTAGTTTTAAAAAAATTTGGAGGTTTCCAAGATATTAATGAATATCGAAATAAATTATCTATCCTTAAATCTTCTCAAATAGTTTATAAACCTATGATTTGTTTATCTCCTATGTATGAAGAAACTTTTAAATAATTATTTTTTTATTTTATTTTTTTATTTTAAATTTAAATTTAAATTTTATTTATCTATTTTTAAATTAAAGATATAAAATAAAATTTTTATTTTATTTTATTAAATAAAAATAAAAGAGATAATTAAAAAAAAAAGAAATTAATAAAATAATAAAGAAGAAGAAAAAATATTATAATCGAAATCATTTAAATTAGTAAAACCAATATCACAATCTTTATTAAAACCATAATATAAATATTCATTATTATAATCGATATAATTAATACGATTAGACTTTTTCATTTCGGAAATAGTTTTTTTATTATTAAATAAAATTTCTCTTAATAAATTAAAATGTTTTAATAATTTAATTTTTTCATCATCATTTAATTTAAATTTAATATTATTCATAATAATATTATTTGATTTATCTAAAGGTTTAATAATATAAATATCATTTTTATTATCAATGTTTAAATTTTTTATTTGATTATTATAATTATTAAAAATATAATCATTAATAACTTTATAATTAGATAAATAATTATATAAATTAGGATAAATTAATTTAAAATCATTATTATTTAAATATGATGTTAGATAATTATTATAATTAAAAATAAAATCTAAATTATAATTTAATTTTTTAGTAATAGTTTTAATTAATTCATTATATAATAAAGAGTTTTTATTAGTAATAATATTATTATCATATTGTAATTTATAAATATCATAAATAATAATTAAAGGATTTTCTAATAAAATCATAAAAGGATTTTCAATTAAATTAAAGTAATGTAATAAATTATTAAGAGAATAAAAACTAACATTATTATTAATATGATTTAGAATAATTTTAATATTAAAATTTTTTAAAGAGAAATTATTCAAAACAGTTAAAATTTGTTCTAAATTATAATTAGAAAAATCTTTATTAATTAATAAAAGTTTAAAGATATTATTTAATTGACGATGATTAAAAATATCAGGAATAAAAAGTAAATGTTTAGAATTATCTAAATATTTATTATTTTCAATATTAGAATAATTAAAATATCTTCTATAATATTCTTTATTAATAACATTTGATAAAATATTTTCTTTTAAATAAAAGAAATTATTTAATAAATGATTAATTAATGTTATTGTTTTATTTTGTATAGAATAAAAAGTATAAAAGGAAGATAAAGAATTAATATGATTTAAAATAGAATTAATAATATCATAATTTTTTGTAAATATATCATAATTATAAATTTTAAGATTAAATATTATATGATTTAAGATTGAATTATATATATTCATAAAGAAACGTGCAGAATGTCTTTCAGTATAATACATATTAGTTAAGAATTTTTTATTATATCCAAATTGGTCTTCTTTATATTTTATTATATCATATAATTCATTAAACTTTTTAATAAAATAATTTTTATATTCATTTTTCCATTCATCAATAGAATAAATATTAAAATCAGCATAAATATGTGTAATTTCAACAAATTTACGTGCATAAGGAATATAAATTTCACAATTAGAGAATTGATTTTTAGAATTATAAATTAATTTATTTTCAGTTGAATGTAAAGGAACTATAGAAGGCATAAAATCGGTAATTATCATTCCATAAAATATTTCACTTGACCAATATTTTTTATCATTTGTATCAATTAATATATAAAATGGTAAAATAAATAATTGGAGCATATTCGCTAATAATCCGACACTTGTATTTTTATTTTTTTCTTCTTTTATTATCTTTAATTTATTATTCTTATAATAATTCTTAAAATTCTTTATAAATATATCATAAAATTGAGATCTTAAATTATTCTCATTATTATTTGAATATAAATTTATTGTATTTAAATCTTGTTTTAATTTTAATAAATATGTTCTTCCTTCTATTCCATTATTATAAAATGGACTAAAAGCTTCGGTAGCATCTAATATAAAATTAAAAGAAGCACCTAAAAAATATTTATTTAATCCACCATCTTCTAATTCTATAGGTTTATTTATATCATAATTATTATCTAATTTTTCTTCACATAATCTTTCTTTTATAGTATATGTATCATTTCCTGGATTATTCCAAAAAGTTATTGAATGGGTAAAATATGTTTCTTCTGGTATCTTTATTTTCTTAAATAATTCTTTTTTTATTTCTACATTTTTATTTATTATCGAATTATTTATATTCATATTATAATTCTTAAAAAACTGTTTTAAATTATAATATATATATCCTATATTTATTTCTTCAAAACTCTCTAAATATTCCTCTTTATTAAAATCTTTATAATATTCATCTATTAATATTTTTATTGAATTATATAATTTTGGATATATTCTTGATATATAATTCTTTATTTCTCCAATATTTAAATATTCTTCCGTTTCTTCTCTTGTTGAAAATTTAAATATTATCGGTAAATGATCACTATAATTTACATTTATTATTCTTATGTCTTTTGGTATAAAATCATAAAAAAAATGATCTGAACATATTATATAATCATTTATTGATAAATTCTTATATGATGTATGTATTTTCTCATAATATGGTATCATTAATCTATTTAAATTCGTTAAATATAAATTTGATTGTTTAAATATCTCTTCTATTATATCATAATTCATATTATAACCTCCTGTTATTATAAAATTCTTCTTTTCTTCATTTATTCTTTTTAAAAATTCTATTAATGGTTTTATTTTTTCTTTTATATCATTTATATTATTTATTGAATTATTAATAAAAATATTTATTAAATATAATTCTTTATTATTAATAATTGTTTTATTAATTATATAAGGATTATTATTTATATATCCATTTAAAGAATTTATTTTATATTCTTTTTTATTACCAATTGATATATTATATTTATTATCTTCTTTATTAATTTGATAATTACCATTATATTTTTCTAATCCTTCTAAATCCCAAAAATTACTTTTATTTATTTTATTATCTTTTTCATATTCAATTATATTATATTTCTGTAAATTTATAAAATCACAATCATATTTATTTATAATTTCTTTTATTTTATTTATATTCATTATTTTATCTTCATCTTTTATTTCATTTTCTTTATATTCTATCTTTCCATTTGTATGTTTAAATATATTACACGGATTTATAAAATAATGAATATCCCAATTTAATAATGTATATTCATTTTTCTCTTTTTTTATATTTTCTTCATTTATTAATCCAAAAGTATTTTCTAATGTTTCATTTCTCGTGCAAAAATCATCTAAATAATTTTCTTCTCCTTTATATTGTTGTTTCTTTAATAATTCTATTTTATTTTTTATATTTATTAATTTTGTATTATTATTTAATATCTTAAATTGTATTGGATATATTGAATAATTCTTTTTTATATCTATCTCATTTATCTCTAAATTCCTTTTTATATTATTTTCTCTTATATTCTCTATTATATTATATAATGTTTCTTCTATTTCTCCATTTTCTTTTATATTAAATCTCTTTTCATCTATATAATATCCATTATCATCTATTTCTATTATATTATTTTCTTTATTATATAAAAAATAATTATAACTAATTATTTTATTTATATTTTTTATTTCTGTATTATAATAATTTTCTATTATTTTTATTTTTTCATCCGTTATTTTTATTTTATTATATATTCTTTTTAAATCTATTAAACTATATATTTTATAATTCTCTATTTCTTCTTTATAATAATATTTTTTCTTTATCTCTTCGTTTTCATTATTGTTTTTTATATATATTTGATTATTTATATAATATATTTTATATTTATCATCTATTAATTCTTTTTCTATTGGATATATATTTAATTTCTTTAAATTTTTATAATCTTCACCTATTAAAATATACATTTTTTTATTATATATTATATTATTATCTTATTTATTTTTTTTCTATTTTATTATTATAATTTTTATTTCTGTCTTTTTATAAAAATTTAAATTTTAAATTATTTTTTTTAATTAAAAAAAATAAAAATAAAAAAAATAAAAAAAAATAAAAAAAATAAAAAATAAAAAAAATAAAAAATAAAAAAAATAAAAAAATAAAAAATTAATCATCATAATGTCCGTCATCAATATTATTATACATTTTATTAATAATCCATAAAAGAGAATTATATTTTTGTAAATTATGCTTACATTCAAATCTTTTTTTATCAATAAGAATTTGATTATTAATTTTACATTCAATATTTAAATAATAATAATCAATGATATGTTCATATTCTAATTGTTCTTTAACATAAGAAATAAAATTATCATAAGTTGTATTATGTTGTAATAATTCATCTAAATATTTAACTTTAACATCATATTTAAGATTAAAAGAGAAAAAATTAGAAGAAATATTTAATTCATCAATAATATCTTTAGATAATTTATTTGAAATATCTAAATAATTTGTAGAAAAACTACCTTTAGAATTAAATAATGGAACTAATAACATTAAATAATAAGAAAAAATAATATAATAGGTTTCTTTATAATTTATTCCAAAAATAAATTTTTCTTTTTCTAAATCATAATAAAAATAAAACCAATTTAAATAATAATAATCACCTAAAGCTTTTTTAATAATATTAAATATATTAATATATTCATTTGATTTATATAATAATTTATATTTTCGAATATAATCTAAATTATTTCTATTATTAGTATCAATATGAATTAAAACTTTAAATATAGAATTTGTATTCCAAGTAAATTCTATATATGGAAAAGAATAATCAATAAGATTATGTATATCATAATTTCTATCTAATATAGAAACTTTAATTAAATTTTTAATTGTATAAATAATTTTTCCTTTATTTTTCCAATTTATTATTATATCATTTTCAAATAAATTATTAAAATAATTAAAAAATATTTCATCTGCTTCTTCTATTTCCTCTGTTGTAGGTTCTTTTCTAATAGATTTATTTAATAACTCTATTAATTTACTCATATTTTATTTATAATTATTATATTATTTATAAATAATTAATTAGAATTCAAAAATATATTTATATCATTTTTTTATTTTATAAAAATTTTTTTATAATAAATATATTAAATATTTATTATTTATTAATTATAATTTAAATAAAAATATAGGAGAAAATTTAAAAATAAATAAAAAACATATGCATACGGGGGGAATCGAACCCCTTGGCTTTCGCCGCAGTCCTCTTTATGGACGCCCCATTCACCTTATGAGAAACCGGTATGCACTTAACAATATATAGTTTAGTTATCAAATAATTTTCATTTTCATTTTTTTTTAATAATTTTTAATTATTATTAATAAATCAAATAATATATTAATTTTTATTTAAAAAATATTTTATAATTATTTTTAAATAATTTATAATTTAAAATTTAAATAAAAAATAGAAAAAAATTTAAAAAATAAATAAAAAAATATGCATTAGACGGGATTCGAACCCGTGAAGGCTTTTCACCACAAGATCTTAAGTCTTGCCCGTTTGACCACTCCGGAACTAATGCAATAATATATTATTAAATTATATTTAATTAACTTTCATTTTTTTTATAAAATTTTAATAAAAATATTTTTTAATAAAAAAAATAAAAAATTTTATTTTTTTAAATTATTTTTTTTAAATTATTTTTTTAAATTATTTTTTAAATTATTTTTTTTAAATTATTTTTTTAAATTATTTTTTTGAATTATTTTTTTTTTGAATTATTTTTTTTTTTGAATTATTTTTTTTACATAATAAAGTTTTATAAAAATAATTATCTTTTGGTATCTTAGATATATAATTATAATTAAATTTTTTATCGTCTTTCATTTCTTCTAATATGAAATCAAAATAATAATTAATAAATTTTTCTTCATCAAAATCTTCATCAAAATATTTTTCATATATTCTACTTGTGCTTCTACATAAATCATTTATTGCATCTGAACACCACATTTTTTCACTATCATAATCTATAAAAAGTTCAATTATATAAATTTTAATCGTTTCAAAAAAATTAAATAATTCATCATATTTATCTTCATCTGTTAGATTATTTATATAATGATTATTATATTTTTCAAAAATATTATTAAATTTATTTGTATCAATTAAAAAGAAATTATAAAAATAATTATTAAATCCAACTTTATAAAAATTAATATAATGTTCTAAAAATAAATCTATTAAATTATATAATTCATTATTATTTAATTTATTTAAATCATAATATTCTTTATATTTATTATATGTTAAAAATATATACATATCAAAATCAAAAGAATAAAACATTATATTAAATATTTCTTTAATATTCATAATATTCTCAAAATTTTTTATAACTCTTTTAAATTCATTTAAAAAATATTCATATGTATCAAAACTATCTCTATTTTTTTTAAAATCATTATATTCTTTTATTAAATTATTATATTCTCTTTTTAAATTATTATATTTATTTATTATTTCCATATTTTCTATTTTTATATTTTCAATTAAATATTTTAATTAAATAAAAATAATTTAATTAATTTATAATATTAATAAAAAATAAATTTAATTTCATTTTTTATTAAAATTATAATAAAAAACATAGGAGATTAAACAAAATATTAAAAAAATAAATAGGAAACATATGCATACGGTGGGATTTGCACCCACGTGGGGGTTTTGCCCCGGCGAGCCTTAAACTCGCTCCGTTCGACTACTCCGGCACGTATGCACTTAATAATATTTATTTTAGTTTCCAAATATTTTTTATTTTCAATTTTTTTAATTTTTAAATAATTAATATTTATTTTATATTTAAAATTATATTAAATTTTTTTTATAAATAAAATTTTTTTAATAAATAATATTTATTTTATTATTTATTTTATATATTCAATCATTTATATTATGATATTCATTAAATTTTTCAATAAAATAATAATCTTCTAATTTATTTAAATTATAATTATTATATTTAAAATTACTCCAAAATAAACTACTAAAAAATTTATGTAATTCTATATCTAAATAATTTCTGGATATATTAATATCCATATTATCATATATGAAATTCAAATAATATTTATTAAAAAATATATCTATATCATCACCATATACATTATCACAATTATCTTTACAATAATCTCTTATATATTCATCTTTATTTTCTATTAAATTAAGATAATTATTTCTTATTTTTTTACTTATTGAATTAAAACAATGATATAATTTATCACATATATTTATAGTTTGAATAGGTTTATTATCAAATAAATTATTTAAATAATTATTATTATATTCATCAAAAATATTTTTTTCATTATTAAAAAGATTTGATTTAAAAATTTTAATTATTGTATCTTTATAAAAATTAATATAAAAATCAATAAACTTTAAAATTAATTTATTTATTTGTGTATTTGTTAATTTATTTAAATTAAAATATTGTTTATTATCTTTATTTGATATTAATAACATAAAAATTTCTAAATTAAAATTAGGATATATAACATAAAATATACTTTTCATATCTAAAACTTCTTTATATTTATTAATTATTCTTAAAAACTCTTTTTTAAAATAATTTATTATATCAAATTTATCTATTTTGTTTTTTAATATATTCTTTTCATTATATATATTATTTGATATTTCTATTAATTGTTCATAATCATCTTTATATTTTGTAGTCATTTTTATTAATTAATTTTAATTAATAATTATTATTTTTTATAATAAATAAAAAATAATAAATAAAAAATAAATAAAATAATAATCATTTTTTTAATAATTATATTTTTTATATTTAACTTTATTTTGGTGATTAGTAATATAATTTATTTGAATATTTTTATTATTTTTTAAATTTTTATTTTCTTCTTCTAATTCTTCAATATATTCAACCATTTCATTAATTAAATTTCTTAATGAATAAAAAGCGTGATTACAATTTTTAGGTTTATTATCATTTATAAACATATTATATAATTTATATAATTTTTCTTTATATTCATTATATTCTTCTTCATCTTCATCATATTCATAATCTTCATCATCATATTCATCTTCCTCATCATCATCATTATTATATTTATTTCTATAATTTTTATAATAAGGCATAATAAAAATAAAATAAAATAAAAATATAATAAAAAAAAATAAAATTTAATAGAATAATAAAAATAAAATTAATAAAAATATATTAAAATTTAATAAAAAAAATAAAATAAAAATCATTTTTTAATAATAATAATATTAATTAATAAAGATTAAACCACCTAAACCAGCATTAATATATAAGATATTATAAGTTAAACCCCAACATTTAAATAAAGCGTTATTATTAAGATTAATACAATTATCGGCATTAATTTTAATTTGGACATTAGAGATTTTAGACATATTACAAGTTCCAGAAGGATTAATATTAGTAGGATTTAAAGCGAAACTATAAATATTAATACCTTTATCGATATTATTATTAAAATAATTTATATTTTGGATATTATTAAAATATAAATAAGTTTCTTCTTTCATACGATTATTATAATTAAATAATAAAGTAGAGTTTTTAATTAAACCATTACCGATTTGATTATGATTATAATTAATATTTAAAGAAGGGTTATTTTTTTGATTAAAAAGAAGAGTTTGTTGTTGATTATCAATAAGATATTGATTAATATAAAAATCATCATAAATAAGTTGATTAAAAAGGATATCATTATATTGATAAGAATTAGTATAATTAAAATAATCTTTATTATCGATTAAATATAATTGTTGTAAGGTCCAGATTAATAATTTAGTAGAATTATATATATTAATATTATGAGTAGTGATTTGAGTATTAATTTCTTCTTCACAACAATTAATTAATTGTTCGATTAAATATTGATGAGAATGTTTATAAAAAATATTACGTTCTTCTTCATCTAAAAAGATATAATTAACTAATAAGAAACAATTTTTAATTTTAATATTTTGATAAGGATTAAAATAATAAGATAAGGAATTTTTTTGATTATCTTTTAAATTAGTTTCATCAGTAATAATAAAAGGATTAACAGAATAATTAGATTTTAAACCTTTAATTTTATATTTATTAATTAAATCATATTTTTTTTGAGTATAATTATTATCATCAGGATTTAAAGAAGAAATATTACAAGTTTTAAATAAATTATTAGAGATATTAGAATAATATAATAAATTAGTTTTTTCATCGAAATAAGAGAATTGACCAAAAGCAATATTATCATTATCGATTTGTTGAATGATATATTCATCAGTTTCAAAATTACAAATACTATCATTTAATAAAATAGAATGAGTAGGAGATACTTTATAACAATTTTTAAAATCTTCTAATTCTAAATCAATACAAACATTATTATATTGTAAGCATAAAATAGGAAGACTTAAACTAATATCTCTACAAAACCAAAAATATAAAGGAATAAATAATTTATAAGAGTTTTTAGTATAAGAATAAGTAATTAAATCATCGATATTACCAATCATTTTATCTAATTTATCTTTATTTTTATTAGTTAATTCAGACCAAATATTTAACCATTCTCCATAATGTCTATCAATTAATTTTTCACCAATTTTAATATCAATAGATTTAATAATATAATATCCAATTTTTCTAACCCAAGCGAAACGAGTATGATTATCAATAGTATTATCAATATTATAAATTTGAGGAATATTAGGTAATTCGATAACTAAATTAATATTACTAATTAAATCACCAGCACGAGATAAAATACAAGAAGATTTTTTACCAAAATCTAATTTATGAATAAAAGATTGTGGGACTTCTTCAATAGAGAAATTAGTATGACGACGATAAACAACTTTAAAGAAAGTTATTTGTGGATTATCAGAAATATATAAATCTTCAACACCAGAAGCAGCTAATTGAATTATTCCTCCACTCATTTATAAATTATATTTTATTTTATTTAAATGTTTTATATTAATTATTGTTATTTTAATTAATGTATTTTTTAACAATTTTATTTTTTTATTTATTTTTTTTCTAATTAATAAAAATATATATTTATTTATTTTATTTTTTTAAAATAAAATAAAAATTAAAAATAAAAAAAATATTATTTAATTATTAAAATTTTTTTTAACTAAAATCTTTTTTAACAACATCATCCTTTTTATCTTTTTCGATTTGTTCATTATAAAGTTTAGTGATAATATAATCTATTTTTTGTCTAAGAGAGACGACTTTTTCGTTAGTTTTCATAATTTCAGTATTAATTTTATCTAAATTAATTTTTTGTTGAGTTATATCAGAATTATTTTGGACGAAATTATAACCATTAGTAATTAATTCAGCGATACGGGTTTCTAATTGTTTAATTTTATCTAAAGCAGCATAAACATCTTTTTTATCTTGTTCATTTAAATATTTATTTTGTGCTTTAAGATTATTAACTAAAGCATCGAAAAGTTTTTTAAGAATATCAGCGGCTTGATTGTTATTAGGTTTAAATTCATATTTACCACCATAAAAAAGCATTGGAATATATGGTGAATATGAACGAAGAATATAAGCATCATTATGAATTGGAGAAGGTTGAATTGATTGTTTGATATATGAAGAATGAACATCACTATATTTATTTTCCTTCTTCATATTTTCTCTTATTTGATTATTTAATCTATATGATAAAACCCTAATGAAATTTTTTATTCTATTAATACCATTATTTATACGATTATAATGTGCTTTTCTATCATCATCAGGTAATTCATTAAAGTTTCTTATATCATTTGGAGGATTACCATTAATACTATTTTTAAGTATTTTTTCATATTCATTTTTAAATAAACCTGTAATAGTATTATCTTTTAATTTGTATTCTTTTGTATCAATATTAACGGTTATAAAATTAATATGTTTTTCCCATTCATCAACCGATTCATAAAATCCATTTATTTTTTGTTTTAATTCTAATTGCCAAGCAATTTTTCTTAAATGATCAAATTTTAAGTCTTTTAATATTAATTCAAATGATTTAATTACATCATCATCATAATTATCAGCAAATACACGTCCACAATAATGTTTATTATTTTCATCAGAATTTTCTATACAATTATGAAGAAAATCATAAAGTTGTTCATCTTCTTTATTTCCAGTATTAGGATCTACTTCTTTATATTTACCATCTTTATCTATTATTTCTAAACCAGATTTTATTTTATCAGGAATATCATCAGGTATAGATGAATTTATTAATTGTTTTAAACTTTTTCCAAAATCAGATTGAACTGAATTTTGTTGTTTATCATATTTATAATCATTAATATTAATTTTATTCATTTTAAATAATATAAAAATAATTTATTATATAGATTTTAAAATATTTATTATATAATAAGAAAATAAAAAAAATATAATTTTTATATTTTATAAAAAATTTTTTTATTTTATATTTTTTATATTATTATGTTTTTATTTATTAATAAAAAAAAAATTATTTTATATAAAAAATTAAAATTTTAAAAAATGAATTATTATAATATTTTAAATTTACCTTTATATTCGGATATAAAAGATATTAAAAATCAATATTTAAATTTATTAAAATCTACTAAAGATGATAATAAAATTAAAGAATTAAATAAAATTTATACTTTTTTAAAAGATCCATTAAATAAATTTAATTATGATAATCAATTAAAAAAAGATTTAGAAGATAAAACCGAAAAATCTAATTTAGATAATTTTTATGATGAATTAGATAAAAATAAAATTACTGATGAAGATGTTAAGCATATTTTAATTGAACGTAAAAAATTAGATCGTAATTTAAATAATATTGAAAAACTTTATTCTGATGAAGAAATTAATAATATTATTAAAAATGATGATAAATTTAAAGAATTATCTAATTTAGATGATGATAATACTGATTTTAAACCTATCTCTACTATTAATAATCTTAATTTTAATGATGATGTTAAAATAAATAATGATATTTATAAAAATGTTGATGAATTATATAAAAAATCTAAACAAGATAAAGATATCGATGAATATATTAAAGCAAGAGATGAAGAATTAAAAGTTATTAATTCTTTAAATAAAAAATAAAAATTAAAAAAATAAAAAAATAAAAAAATAAAAAAATAAAAATAAAAAAATAAAAAAATAAAAAATAAAAAATAAAAATATTTTTTAAAAATAATTTTATTAAAAAAAATAAAATTAAAAAATTAAGAATTAGAATAAATAAAATAATTATAAGTTTTTTGATAACCAAAATTAAATAATTCTTCTATTTTTTCTTTAGAGATATTAAAATTGAATGTATCTAAATTTGATATATTAAATATTATTAAATTTTTACAATCATTTATATTTTTTTTATAAATTAAAGTATTTATGATATTACTTAAATAAGTTTCTAAATTTATTATTTTATTATCATTATTAATATATAAATATAAAGAATTATCATTATTTTCTTTACAATAAATTAAATCATCTAAACAGGATCCATCAATATAATATTTATCATTATAAATAACAGGAGAGAAAATTAAAGGGATACTAAAAGACATTCTAATAGATAATAAGACTTCAAAATTAGGATAAGTTTTATAATTAAAATATTCAACTTTTTTATCATTAATATTAGAGACAGAAATAATTAATTCTTTATTAGTTAAATCATATAATTCTTTAAAAGTTATATTTTCTTTAATATTTTTTTTCTTCATAAATATTTTTAAAATATTTATAATATCTTTACCATCATTTAAACCATATTTATCTAAAAATAAATTAATATCTATATTTATAAATTTCTTTATATCTAAATTTATAATAAATTTATATAAATCATTATATTTATATCCAATAATAATTAAAAAACATATAATACTTCCTACAGATACACCGCAAAATGTATTAATATCATTTAATAAATTATTTTCATCTAAATACTTTAAAGCACCTAAAAAAACAACTCCTTTAATACCACCTCCACTTAAAGATAAAGTATTAAATTTTTTATTATTTGTTTTAACATCTTTTATAACTTTTTCTATTTCTTCATTTATCATTTTTAAACATTTTAATATATTTTTTATATAAAAATATATTTATATTAAATTATATTATAAATTTTATTATTATTAAACAAATATTTTATTTTCTTAAATTATTAATAAACATTATTAATAAATTTTTATAAATATTATAATCAAATTTATATTTAATATTTAAATTCATTAAATATTCATTTAAACAACATAAATTATTTTCAATTTGTTTATATTTATTTAAAATATTTTTAGGTATTTCATTTTTATATAAAAATCTTACATTAACTAAATAATAAATTATTTTATAATTTTTATATTTTTCAATTAATTCTTTATTAACATTTAAAATTTTATTAATAGTTTATTTAGATTTTTCAGTATCTAAATTAATATTACTTTTTATTTCAGCATAATAAATAATCTTTTTATTATCATCTAAAAATAAATGGTCTTTTTCTATTTTATTTTTTTCATTTTTTTCTTTAATACTTTTTAAATTAGTATATTTTAAAATTAAATCAAATAAAAATTTTTCAATAAATAAGCCTAATTTTATACATTCATTTTGTTTTAAATTTAAATCTTTTAATAAATATGATAAAGAACATATATCAATTTTTTTATTATTTTTTTTATTTATTTTATTATAATTTAAATTATTAAATATAATTTGTAAATCTTTAAAATTAAAAATATTAATATCATTTTTATTATTTTTTATTTTTAAAATATTATTTTCTTCATTAATTTTTTTAATTTTATTTTCTAAAACTTTATTTATTTTATTTATATAAATTTATTTAATCATTATTAAATGATAAATTTAAATAATAAAATATAATATTAAAATTTTAATAATATAATAATATTATATTATAAATATATTTAAAAAATGAGTTTAAAGCCTTTAATTAAATGGAGTAGAGATATAAACTAGTTTATTCTTATTTTATATTTCTTTATATTTCTTCTTCTTTTTCATTTTTTTCTTTATTTTTTTTATATTTCCTTTTCCCATTTATTTTCACAGTATATATATTTAACACTTGTATTATATCCAACGCTACTTCTTGTTCATCTGTTAAATATTCTTCTTTATTTAATATCTCTATCTCTCCATTTGAATATTTTTTATTATATATTTTATAAATTCATAACCAAATCTCGTAAATCTATCTTTATAACATACTACTATTTTATTTATTTTCCCTTCTATCGCCCAATCTATTATTTTTAATATTCCTCTTTTATTTAAATTCATTCCATTTCCTATATCTTCTATTAATATATAATTTGGATATTTTAATTTTAATTCTTGTTTTTGATTTTCTAACTCATTTTTTATTATATTGATAATACTTACGCATAATATATATTATATTTCTCTTCATTATATATTAAATTATTTTCTTTTAAATATTTTATTATATTATATTTGATTTTCTTTTATTCTTTTTGTTTTTATATATCTTTTTTCTTCCAATTAATATAATATTTTCAAATGTATTTTTAATATTTCACATATTTTTTTATTTTATAATATCTTTCCATTTTTTAATTTATTTAAATTTATTTAAATATAAATTTATATAATTTAATTATAATAATACTATTTTAATTTATTTATATTAATCTATATTTTTATTGTTTTATATGAAAAATAAAAATAAAAATATAAAAAATGTAGATATTTTTAATAAAAATATTAAAAAATTAAATTCTGAATTTTTTACTTGTTTAAATAAATTTAAATTTCTTTTTGATTTTAATGATATCTTTTTTCCTTCTTCTTTAAATGAAATTAAAAAATATACTAATATTAAACCTTTCTGGAATAGTCATATTTCTGATATCTCTAATAATATTTTTATGCCTTCATTTGATAATATTAAATCTTATAATACTCCTTATAAATTAAATAATACCTGGTTTAATTGTAGTTTTTTTAGAGCAAAACATAAACAAAATCCTATTATTATAGATGAACATAATAATAATAATATTAAAGATGAAAAAATTATTAAAACTAAAAAATTCATTATTTATCCCAATCAAATACAAAAACATTATTTATTACAATTCTTTAGTTGTTATAGATATTTTTATAATAGAACTATTGAATATTTTAATAATATTGATTTAAATAATTTATCTTCTTTTTATACTTTTAAAGATGATGATAAAAATGAAAAAATAGAACTAAAATTTAATAATAAAAATGATATGTATAATAAATATAATTTAAGAAAATTATTAACACAAAATAAACCTAAATGGATAATAGATTTAAAATTTGATACACATAGTATATATAATTCAATATATGAAGCAATAAAGAATTTTAATACAAATTTAAAATTAAATAAAAAACAAAAAAGAATATTTAAAATGAAATATAAAAGTAAAAAAGATAAAAATTATATAATGAATTTAGATGGAAGAATTTGGAGTAAAAATTATAATATTTTATTTTCTGTTTATAAAATAAATAATTCTTATATTTTTAGAAATTTAAAATTAAATGTTAAACATAAAATTATTTCTAATATGAATTATAAAAGTTTTACTATTCAATATAATACTTTATTAAATAAATTTTATTTATTAGTATCTTATGAAGATAATATTAAAGATTTAAACAATAATAAAAGTGTAAGTATAGATCCTGGAGTAAGAACCTTTATAACTTGTTATGAGCAATCAAATGTATTTAAGATAGGAGAAGAAGCGAATAAAGAGATAAATAAATTATGTAAAGAGATAGATAAAATACAATCAATAAAAGATAAAGAAGAGAATAAAAGAAAGAAAAAAAGATTAAAGAAAGCAATAAATAAAAAATATGAGAAAATAAATAATAAAATAGAAGAATTACACAATAAAACAATAAATTATTTAGTGAACAATTATAAAGAGATAATAATTCCACCTTTTGAAACCCAAGAAATGGTGAGAACATTAAAAAATAAAACATCCAGAGAACTAAATAATTTTAAGTTTTATAAATTTGAAGAGAAATTAAAAAGTAAATGTAAAGAATATAAAATAAGAATAATAAATTATAATGAGGCCTATACATCAAAAACATGTGGAACATGTGGAAATATAGACTTAAATTTAGGTAATAAAGAGATATATAAATGTAAGAATTGCGGATTAATAATAGATAGAGATATAAATGGTGCGAGGAATATAATGTTAAAAAATAAATATGGCAATTGCTAACTGCCGTTAAAGATTTAATTTAATATTTATTACTTTAATATATATTAAATTAAATTAGAGATTAGATTATATCATATAATATAATCAATAAAACTTTATAATTGATAAATTGAAATTATAATATATCAAATAATATAAAGTTTTATTTAGCAAGAAAAAGTGATGAAATAAATAAATTTGAACAATATATACCTAATGATTATGATATTTATATAGAACCCTTTGTAGGTGCAGGAGCATTATATTTTCATTTAAATCCAAATAAAGCAATAATAAATGATATTCATACAGAATTAATAGATTTTTATAAAAATATAAAAAAAGGAAAAATGAATGATATATATGAATTTATGAATGACCACCCAAATACAGAAAAAGAATATTATAATATTAGAGATAATTTTGAAATAAAAAATTCATTTGATAATGCTTGTAGATTTTATTATTTAAGAAAAACTTGTTTCAGAGGAATGATGAGATATAATAAAGATATGAAATTTAATATACCTTATGGAAAATATAAAAAAATTAATTATGAAGATTTAAAAAATGAGAATTATGAAATTTTATTAAAAAGAACAAAAATTTTTAATAAAGATTTTAATTATATTTTTGATAATTTTAATAATGAAGATAATTTTATGTTTTTAGATCCGCCTTATGATAGTAAATTCTCAAATTATGGTTATTGTATTTTTAATGAAGATAAACATAAAGAATTATTTAATCAATTTGAAAATACTAAAAATAAATGTTTGTTAATTATTGGTAAAACAGATTTTATTGAAAATTTATATAATGATTATATTGTTGATAATTATGATAAAAAATATAAATTTAAATTATATAATAATAGAATTGATGATAAAATTAATAATGAACATTTAATTATTAAGAATTATTAATTTTTATTTTTTATTTTATTATTTTAATATTTTAATAAAATTATTATAATTATTTAATAAAAATTATTATTTTTTATTATTAAACAAAAAAAAATGATTTTAAAATATATTTAATATATTTTAATTAATTAATTTATTTAGTTAAATGAAAAATAAAATAAAAAATAAAAAATAAAATATAAAATAAAAATGATTGACATATATTATAATGAAATCATATTTAAAGATAATAAAAAAATGCGTTGGTCTGGTTCTTTAGATAATTTAATATATTTTACTATGAGATATGATTTAAAAAATAAAATAAAATGTATAAATATTACTAATACAGCTAATTGGAGTTTAAATAAATTATTAAATATGGTGGAAGATTATATAGAAAATATGAATTTTTCATATTTATATATAAAAATTGATTATTATAATATACGTTTATATTGTAAAAATATAAATGAATTTGAAAATATTTATGATAATATATATTCATTATATTTATATAATTGTAATTTAGAAAATTTACCTAAAAATATTTGTGATAATATATATAGATTACATTTATATAATTCTTATATAGAAAAATTACCTAATTTAAATTTAAATTCTTTAGAATATTTAACAATTCATAATTCTAATATAAAATTATTACCTCATAATTTAAATAATTTATTAGAATTAGATTTATATAAATGTAATAATTTAAGATATATCCCTTATTATCTTCAATCTATAAAATTAAACATTAATGATTGTCTTTTTTTAAATGAATAAATTTATTTATATTTTTAATAATTAAATGTAAATTTAAAGATTTAGATATATTTTTAGGTTTAGATGTGAATTTAAAGAATTATATATAATTTAAATAATTAAATGTAAATTTATAGATTTAGATGTAATTTAAATAATTAGATGTAAATTTAAAGAATTATATGTAATTTATAAAATTAGATATAAATTAAAGAATTAGATATAAATTTAAATAATTAGATATAAATTTAAAGATTTAGATATAATTTAAATAAATAGTTGTAAATTTATAGATTTAGATGTAATTTAAAGATTTAGATATATTTTTAGATTTAGATGTAAATTTATAGAATTAGATATAAATTTAAAAATTTAGATGTAAATTTAAAGATTTAGATGTAAATTTAAAGATTTATATATAAATTTATAAAATTAGATATAAATTTAAAAATTTAGATATATTTTTTAGATTTAGATGTAAATTTAAATAATTAGATATAAATTTATTAATTATATATAAATTTAAATAATTATACGTAATTTAATAATTAAATGTAAATTTAAAGATTTAGATGTAATTTAAAGATTTAGATGTAAATTTAAAGATTTAGATATATTTTTTAGATTTAGATGTAAATTTAAATAATTAGATGTAAATTTATAAAATTAGATATAAATTTAAAAAATTAGATGTAAGTTTATAATTTAGACGTAATTTAAATAATTAGATGTAAATTTATAGAATTATATGTAAATTTATAGAATTATATGTAAATTTATAGAATTATATGTAAATTTATAGAATTATATGTAAATTTATAGAATTATATGTAAATTTATAGAATTATATGTAAATTTATAGAATTAGATATAAATTTATAAAATTAGATATAAATTTAAATTTAGATGTAATTTATATATTTATATATAAAAAGTATAAAGAATTAATATAAATTTATAGAATTAGATATAATTTATAGAATTAGATGTAAATTTAAAGATTTAAATATATTTTTTAGATTTAGATGTAAATTTAAATAATTAGATGTAAATTTATAAAATTAGATATAAATTTAAAAATTTAGATGTAAATTTAAAGAATTAGATGTAAATTTAAAGAATTAGATGTAAATTTAAATAATTATATGTTTAAATAATTAGATATAAATTTATAAAATTAGATGTAATTTAAAAAATTAGATGTAAGTTTATAATTTAGATATAATTTAAATAATTATTTATTAATTAAAAAATAAAAAAAAAAAAAGAAATAAATTTATTTTTAATAGATAATAAAAATAAATAAAAAGGAAAAAAAAATTAATGAGCGGTATTAAGTTTATCTTCAATATATTTAACATTAATCCCATCAGGGCCTAATATTTTAGTAGCTTCGAAATAATTTTTAAGAGGGACATAATTTACTTCAACATTATTAGAAGGATATCCGGAAGTACATATATTAGAAATTTTACATCTACCATTAGCAGGAGAACAAACAGGAGGTTGAACCATACCAAAAGAACCACCAACCCAATATTGAGGAGGAATTTGATAATATTGAGCATCTAAAGGATCAGATAATTTATAATCTCTCGGCACATATAAAGAATTAGCATTTAAACCACCTCCATATTGGTCATAAATATTTTCATCGGTAATTATATTATCATTACTTCTATAAGCGGGGTTAGTTTCCATTTTATTTATTGTATCTTCATATTCCGCGATTAATGTCCTATCTTTATCATTTAATTCTTCAGTATTTTCTTCTTTCTTTTCAATTAAAATTTCTTTATCTTCTTTTTTATTTATATCATCATTTATATCTCCAATTGTTTCTTCTTCAATTTCTATTTTTTCAGTTATATTATCATCACCATTTGAAGCTTCAATATTATTTATAGTTTTATCAAAATCATCTTCAAATTTTTCAATTTTATATAAAAATGATAAAAATAATATTATTAATGATATAATAAATGAATAAATTAAAGATTGTTTAATTAAATCATTATTATATTTTTTCTTTAAGATTAAATGAATAATAATATAAATAAAAGTAAATAATATTAAAAATTTAATTATAAATTTAATTAAATTTATTGTGTTAATTTTCATTTTAAATTTAATATTTATTATATATTGTTAATATAAATATTTTATATATTTTTTAAATAAAATTTTTAAGATTTTTTAAGATTTTTTATAAATAATATAAATTAATAAAAATATAATTAAACATTGAGAAAAAATATAAAACATAACATAAGGTTTAATTTTATTTATTGTAGGATTAATAATTTTATTAGAGATAAGATTTAAAAACATAGGATTATAAATATTATCATCAATAAATTTATAAATTAGATTACTTTTTAAATCATCATTATTAGAATTCATTTTTATTTATTATTTATATTTATAAATAATAAAAATTAATTTTAAATTTTATTAAATTAAAAAATAAATTTTATTAAATTAAAAAATAAATTTATAAAATTAAAAATTAAAAAAATAAAAAATTAAATATCTATTTCATCACTTTTATTAGATGATTTTTTAGATGATTTTTTAGATTTTTTAGAAGATTTTTTACTTTCTTTTTTAGGTTTAGCAGCGTTTTCTTCTTGTTCTTTAAGTCTTTTATCGATTTCAGCTTGTAAATCGACATCTTTAAGGAATTTTTTATTAATGAAATCAAACATTTTTTCAGCTCTATCAACACCGCCTAATTCGGGGTTTTCAGCTTTAACTTTACGATAAACAACAGATTTATAAACAGCAGCTTCATCATCGGAACATTTCATAATATCTTTAATATCATTTAAGGCTTTTTCGTGTAAATCATCAACTTTTCTATTTAATTCGAATAATTTATTTTTTTTACCACCATATTGATTTAAATCGATATTTTCTAAATCAGAATTAATTTTACCACCCAAAGAGTTAGATAGATTATTAATTTGTTCTAATTCATTATCAACCTTTTCATCTTCTTTATCATTACCACCTAAGATTTTATTTTTCATATTAATTAAATCATCGATTTGTTTATTTAAATAATCTTTTTCATTAATATTACCACCGGTAAAATTAGAGATATTTAAAGTATCTAAATCTTCGGTTAAAGTAGAAGAAGTATCGGAATTAGTAGATTTTCTACCACCATTAAAAGAATTTAAAAATTTATCAGCGGAATTAAGATTATTTAAAACTTTATCGAGATTATTGTTAATTATAGTTGTATCCATTTTAATTTATATTTTATTTATATATAATATAATTAAATTTTAAAATTAAATTTATTTATATGATTTATCAATATATTATTTTATATTATAAATATTTTTTATATTAAAAAATTAATATATATAAAATTAATTTTAAAAAATATAAAATTTAATATTATATAAATTATATCTTTTTAAAAAATGAATTCAAATTATAAAAATTTTGAAATAATTATAATTACAATTATATTATTAATTGTTATTTATTTTATATATAAAAAATTCTTTAAAAAAGAAAATTATATTGATTTAGAAGGTAATGAAATTATAGGTGTTGATACTGAAAATGTTGATGATATTAATGGTTCTTCTATTGATGATGTTGTTAGACAATTAGATGAAGAAAACCCTAAATATCAAACTACTGAATTAAAAAATACTTTAGAAATCGATTGGTTAAATAAAGCTGAAAATGGTAAATATAAACATAGTGCTTATAATATGGGTGGACGTAATAATGAAGCTGCTTTAGATGCTTTAGATACTTATGATACACAATTAGCTGAAAGTATAGATTATTCTAAAATGAATTCTAACGATGAATATGAAGGTATGGATGAAACTAAAGGAAAATATGCCGGTTATAAACAAAAAAGAACTAAAAAATATTCAACTGATGAAATTTTTGATACCGATAAACTCCTTCCTCAAGAATTAAATAAAGATTGGTTTGAATTCGTCCCCGAACCTATTAAAGTTAAAAATCGTCATCTTATTAATATCGCTAAACCCGGCGCCGGTATCGATACTGTAGGCTCTTCTAAACGTAATGCTACTCACGATATAAGAGGTGATATTTCTAATCCTAAATTTATTGTTGGTCCTTTCAATCAATCTTCTATTCAACCCGATGTTAATACGGTCGGTTTCTGTAATAGAAATGCCTATGAATAAATCTATTTTATTTATTATATTTATTATATTCTAAAAATATTTTTTTTCTATTTTTATTTATTTTTTTTTTATAAATAATTTTATTTTTCTTTTTTTTTTATTTTTATAATTATATTTATTTTTAATTTTTTTTAATCTAACATCTAATTCTTTAAATTTACATATAAATTTTATAAATTACATCTAATTTTATAAATTACATCTAATTTTATAAATTACCTTTAAATCTATAAACTTATCTTTAAATCTATAAACTTACATATAAATATATAAATTTACATATAAATCTTATAAATTACATATAAATATATAAACTTACATATAAATCTTATAAATTACATATAAATCTATAAACTTACATATAAATATATAAACTTACATATAAATCTTATAAATTACATATAAATCTATAAACTTACATATAAATCTAAAAATTACATCTAATTTTATAAATTACATATAATTTTATAAATTACATATAAATCTTATAAATTACATATAAATCTTATAAATTATATACAAATATATAAATTTACATATAATTATTTAAATTATATTTAAATCTAAAAATTACATCTAATTTTATAAATTACATCTAATTCTTAAAACTCACATATAAATTTTTAAACTTACATATAAATTTAAAAACTTACCTTTAAATTTATAAACTTACCTTTAAATCTATAAACTTACATATAAATTTAAAAACTTACCTTTAAATTTATAAACTTACCTTTAAATCTATAAACTTACATATAAATCTAAAAACTTACATCTAAATCTATAAATTACATATAAATTTTATAAATTACATCTAATTTTATAAATTACATATAAATCTAAAACATAAATCTAAAAACTTACATTTAATTTTATAAATTACATTTAAATCTTTAAACTTACATATAAATTTTTAAACTTACATATAAATTTTTAAACTTACATATAAATTTTTAAACTTACATATAAATTTAAAACTTACCTTTAAATCTATAAACTTACATCTAATTCTATAAATTTACATCTAATTCTATAAATTTACATCTAATTCTATAAATTTACATCTAATTCTATAAATTTACATCTAATTCTATAAATTTACATCTAATTCTATAAATTTATATCTAATTCTATAAATTTACATCTAATTCTATAAATTTACATCTAATTCTATA
>Ga0310694_10000771_pt1 | contig 40173 bp, 51 predicted proteins | sample 174DNAGHGhighgp2_FD_203884 | JGI IMG/M metagenome (GOLD analysis project Ga0310694, IMG submission 203884) | Sheep rumen microbial communities from Palmerston North, Manawatu-Wanganui, New Zealand - 1742 DNA GHGhigh gp2 (v2) (version 2) | ecosystem: Host-associated > Mammals > Digestive system... | reverse complement strand
CAAAAGGCAAAGAACTATTCCTTCACCGTCGTCAATTCCCGCCGGTGCATCTGGCGCATGGCGCTCGACTATGCTGTTGCGGATCCCTCCATCCGCCTGCCGTATAACGTGGCGTCCAGCGTCAAGAATCCGAAGGGGCTGCCGAAGGGAAAGCGCAGCACGCCGGAGGACGATGTGCTGAACGCGATTCTCGCAGACGCGAACGACATGGAGTTCGGCTTCATCCCCTTCTTCTTCCTCTGTACCGGCATGCGCAGGAGCGAGGGGCTGCAGCGGCTCAAGGAAGATGTCGACACGCAGGCGTGGGAGATCCGCATCCCCCGTGCCAAGACTGCCGCTGGCGTCCGCACCGTGCCGATCATCGCACCGCTCCGGGGGCCGCTCAAGAGCTGGATGGACGCGCACCCTGGCCCGTGGCTGTTCCCCCGCCGGGAATACTATGCAGGTCGCAAAGGCGTCGCCGGATACATGACGGACAGTAATTGGGAGACCGCGTGGGCCGCGTACTGCACCGCACACGGATGGTCAGATAGCGAAGGCAAGCCAACACTCGGCCTGCACAATCTCCGCCACGGCACCGCTACCCTGCTGTATGAAGCAGGCGTCGATGTCTACACCGCCCAGCACATCCTCGGTCATGCGAATGTCACGACTACCCTCGCAATCTACACCGAGCTGCGCAAGAAACACGAGGCGAAGAACGTGCAGAAATTTTCAAAGAAGTTGTCAAAAATGTTGTCAGCATCTCCGAAGAGCGCATAAACACTTGCTTCTTTTCCGACTGTAAATCTGCTGGCAATGCCTTCGATGGTTCGAATCCATCTTCCCCCACCAAGCCTTGAAACCGTTGAGTTTCAAGGCTTTTTTCATTCTCTGATTACCTATTCGTAGTATAGAACGTCATGCCAAATATGACCGGTTTTGACAGCATTTGTTGTCAAATTTGTTGTCAGAATTGTTGTCAAAAAGAGACCCGGTTTCCCGGGTCTCCCTTTGTTTACATGCGCTCCATCTTGTCCACGAAACGCTGGACTTCCCTGCGCTTCTCGTCGGGCATCTCGCCCATCATTCCACGCAGCTCCTCGACAATGGATTGCACATCGCCGTGGTAGGAGTAACCGCCCTCCCGGGCATAGCGTCCCATACTGTCGCGTCGACCACTATAGTCCGAGGCATAGCTCCGGGAAGCATAGCTTCCGGTGCCCGGTCCCATGTGCGTCGCGTCGCTGATACCGGAGTACGTCGGGTACATGTATCGCCCCGAGTATCCGCTCTCCTCTTCGGAGTCCATCATGGCCAGGATGGTCTTGATGTTCTTGCCGATGCTGGTCAGCTTCTTGAGATAGTCGGCGTCGCCGGCGGAGATACCGCCGCCTGCCTTCTGGATCTTGTCGGTGGATGTCTCGATCGCGCGCATCACGATCTCGCACAGATCCTCAAGAACTTCCTTCTTCTTCACTTGAGTATCCTCCTTCCCGTTATGCTGTTCTTGTGGCGGTCAGCGAAGCACGCCGTCTCACAAAGATAGACGGTGTAGGCGTCACAGTCGCATCATCCTCCGTCGCGTCAACATACGCCGCGGAGATGGATACGCAGCACCCGGAGGGTACGGTCACGGTGGTGGACGTGTGAATGTGCCACACATCCTCTGCCGCCGCTGGCGTGACGATAGCGACGCTGTCGGGAATCGGGATCCCATTCAGTGTGATCGCCAGAGCCAGAGGAGTGACGGCCCCGCCTTCGGGGATCGCTACGTTCGCCTCCAGGTCCACGTCATACCTCGCGAATCTGTTCGATCTGCTGCCCTGCAAAGAAAGAACCCCTGTCGTGACCGGCACGACGCAACCATTGTTGCACGGGATAGATACATAGTCGAACGGAATGACGCCGTTCAAGGCGACATTCTGATCGGTCACAGTAAGAACCTTTGCCATAGGGACACCTCAATCAGTTCGCAAAGCCGTTGCCACAGCCGCAGCCGTTGTTCTGGCAGGTGAAGATCGGAGTCCGGCCATATACGGGAGTGGTCGGGACCGGGCAAGAGGAGAGACGGTTGTAAAGCGCGTCGACCTCGTTGGCGAATCCATTAGAGATGAACGCATTCTGCGCGGTCTGCGAAGCAGCCAGGCGTGCCTCGGAAAGCTGCGTGCGGAGACTATCCGCTTCTCTCTTGTAGCCATCCAGCTCGAGCTGGCACATCTTGTTCAGCACAGCCTGCGTCTGCGCCTGGGTAGCAGCGAGCACATCGCGGATGCCGTCGGAGACAGCAGCGCGGTCGGCACACGCCTCGCGCGCAATGTCAGCGCCGAGGTTTGCAATGCCGAGTCTGTTCTCGCAGCAGCAGTTCTGCAGAGAGGACTGCACGCCGAAGAGGCTCTGCATGTTGGCCATCTGCGCATTGGTGATCGCGGCGTTCACGCCGGCAAAGCCGCCGCAAAGCTGCGTGGCCAGATCGCCAAAGCCGGAGGTGATCTTGTCGCCGATGCTGGTGACGGAAGTGTTGAGCATGCTGTCGCGGAAGCCGTCGTTGATCTGGTTGGAGTTGTTAAGCCAGGGATACAGCTCGTTGCCGCCGCCGAAGCCATTGCCCCAGCCGCCGTTAAAGGCAAGCAGCAGGATAATGATCCAAGCCCAATCTCCGCCCCAGCCCATGCCGTTACCGCCAAAGCCGGAGGGCTGCACCAGCATAGTCGTGCCGGTGCCTTCATCAGTAAGTGCCATTGATATTCCTTTCTACCCCATTAACTGTCGGGGTCATCGGGCTTCTGCCCGTGTATTTATTCTCGCTGCCTCGTGTGCACCCGCGGCAGGTTGAATACCTATCTGCGTCCCATCCGGGACAGGATTTGGTTGTACATGCTCTGCGGCCTCTGCCGCGTCTGGAGCATATAGGAGAGGATCTGCTGCGGGTCTCGCATGTTGGCCGGGATATCGATGCCCGCCTGTTTCAGCACGGACGCCGGGTTCTGCTTCACCTGCTGCAGCATCTGCATTGGGTTCATCGGCGTAGGCTGCTGCCCGAGTTGGTCGAAGAGACTCATGCCTTTGCCTCCTTCTTATTGCCGCTTGCAAGCCCGCTCAAGCGCTGTTCCAGTTCTTCCCGAGTAACATAAAGGTTCGGGTCGAAAACAGGAGCAGGAGGCGCTGGAGGCCGCTTGTCAAATACCGTGTAGCTCGACTGTCCGTTCACGCCGTTTACCTTGATCGCCATGAAGCTGTCGTCCTTGCCGATCATGACGGTTGTCGTGCCGATCGGCGTGGCGAAGGACTCGCCTGCCTCCACGCTGTCCATCGGGATGATCTCGGCCATGCGGCCCTGCGGTTGGTATACCGGGAACTGTGGAGCCTGGTATGCCTGCGGATAATACATCTGTGGATTGTACGCCATTGTCTTTTACCTCCGTGTGAAATAGATTGTCGGTATGGTCTCGCCGCTGTCCCAGGAGTCCAGGTAGTTCCCGTCGATCACGCAGACTACATGCTCGCGCGGGCCGAGGATGTACGTGCCGCGTGGATGGTCCCGGCAGAAGTCCTTGACCGTGTAGCACTCCGGGCAGCGGTCGATCATTCGCTTCCGGGTAAAGCCGAGGTCTTCCAGCAGCGACCACCAGACGCGATCCGCGCTTGGCATGTCCGCCATTTCCCGGGCGCGATCGCACAGCGCTTTGTGCACGTCGTCCCAGCTCGCATTCGTCGCTGCGCATATTGCTCGCACCGTGCAGTCGCCGACCTGTAAATTCAAAGGATTATTGTTGAACGGGATCCACATCGTCGTCCACCGGGAACAGGTCGTCGTCCAGCAGCAGGAGCAGGTTGTCGTTATCATAGCTATCCATTGCTGCACCTTCTTTCTGCCGTAATTGTATAGTAAAAGAGAGCCTTTGACGATTGCGTCAAAGACTCTCTTGCGTTTCATTATAGTATCAGTTTAAGTGACGGAAGACTGCCTTCTCGCCTTTGCTGATGATGCGAATGACCTGGGATCTCGAGATGTCAAACTCTTCGGCCAGCGGCTCGTAGCAGATGCCGTCGATCAGCCTCCGTTTGAGGATGCCGCGGTCTCGCTCTGAATGGATATGCTCGTCAATCAGATCCCGGATCTGACTGTTCGTATACTCCTGCATCGGCTGTTACCTCTTGCTGCTTCTCGACGAAAGTCATCCAAGAGTTGTTCATCGTTCTGTACGCGGCGAGGAAGCAGCAGACGGTGATGATCAGCGTGATGCACACCGTGATCAGAGCAACGAGCATTCTCTTGTTATTAACATCCATCTTGTTCATAGTAGCCTCGTGCACAAAGAAGGGCACGCTTGCCTGCTTCTCGTTTTCCGACATGGTATGATCTCCTTTTCTGTTTTTACCCGGATTATACCATTCTCCGGGGCAGCGGTCAATGCTGCCCCTTGTAATACTGTGCGGTGGAAATGCCGAGCAGCGCGCCGAGCAGGGTGCACAGCACGTTCGCGGTCTTGCTGATCTCGTCCGCATACGGCCAGCCCCAGATACCGGCGAAGCCTACATAGGCGACGGCGAGCGCGGGGATGACGATGAGGACGATCCATTTGAGGACGTCGTAGATCTTGTCGTTCAGTTTCATTGCTTTAACCTCCATGTGCTTTTTCGTTCAGATGTTTTTCGATCTTGCTTATGGCCTCCGTAACCGGGCCGTTTGCGCCCTGTTCCTTTAGCCCTTTCAAACACGCGAGAATGCCGTAGGTGAGGAGAGCCATCTCCTCGTTCACTTCTTTGATCGCTGCGTCGTGCCGTGCAAGCATGTCTTTTGAGGTATCCGTCTTGTCCTCCTTTGCCGCCTTTCTTTGGAGGCAGAACAGGATGACATTAAAGATACCGGTCACAACAGCGCCGCCTCCAATCAAAGCGATGATGATAGTTTCCATCTTTCTGTCCTCACATAGTAACAACTATTTCCTTTTTCTTCCCTCGCAGGGTCATGGTCTGCAGGGTGTGCGTGGCCGGCAGCAGCATCTTCCTCGCGGCATATCCGCCGTATTCGAGCCAGCTCGTCGCCGTGATGCACTTGAACGGCACGACCGCGATCTCGCCCTTGTGGTTGATCTTGATCTTCCCGGGAGCGGAGACCACCGGCTTATGCGTGTGCCCGGTGATCAGCGCGTCGATGCCGTCGATCACATAGCCGAAGCGCTCGTTCCGGTTCACGGATCCTCCGGTGTAGATCCCGCCCCCGGAGCCATGAACGACTGCCAGGGTGTAGGAGGGGTTGCGATTCCCTCCGCCCTTCACGTTGTCGCCCATCTGGATGCGGAGGAACGCGATGTTCTCCCGGTACCGATCCTCTATGTCCATCTTGCACATGATGTCATATGTCGGGTCGTCGTCCGCGTCCTTCCCGGATCGCGCCTCATGGTTTCCGGGCACGCCGCAGAGGATGCGGTCTTTCACCGGCTCGAGGATCTTCGCCATCATCTTCTTCTGATCAGACGGGCGGTAGATATCCTCAAACACATTCGAGACCGACGACCGTGTTGAGTTGTTGATAAGGTCTCCCGCGAGCACGAGGTACACGTTCGGCGTTTCCGCAACAGTCTTGATGAAGGAGATGAACTCCTGCTCCATGCACTCTTTCGCGCCGAGATGTACATCAGCGATCGGGATGATCGTGACGTCCTCGCGCTCGGGGAATTTTCTGGTGATAAGGTGGAAGTCGGGTAGCGTTGCTATCGCCTCCTTATTCTTCGGCCTCTTCCGGTATGTCGTGCGTGTAGGCCTGGTGCATAATCTCGTGGCCGTCGTTGGCCAGCAGAGTCGCCGCGTGCATAGGGATCGCGGAAACTGCCGCGAACGACAGGATCGAATGGTACACGCTCTCCGCTTCCTCGCGCGATGCTTTGGTTATAGGCGGCAGGAGTGATACCGTGCCGTCTGCAAAGGTCTGGATCTCCTGTACAATAAACATGTTACCTCCTGTTCAGGCAGGATTTACTGCCAGCCGTTTTATTTCCCTCCTCCTCCTTCTCCTGTCATGACGGAGTTCATGGAATCGCCATAGAGTGTAATGTCGCTTCCTCCTAGCAACGGCTTGTAAAGAAGAGTAGTTTCCTCCCCATCGCGTGCATAACTCAATAATGTCATTACGTTTGTGAAAAAACCAGACGGGAAAATAGCGGTCACATTCGGCAACGCCGCGAAAATTTCGCCCGCCGTTTTGTCGGTGGAGATGACTCCTTCCTTTTCCGTCAGCGTGACTACAAGAGAGCCACCGCCGCCGCCGGAGAAGGGAGGCTGGACTTCCTCCGCAGCGGGCGGGAAGTTGTCGGCTGCGTTGATCAGCTCTTCGACGCCGTCCGCTACCTCGGTCTCTGCGCCGGCCTCGTAGGCGTGCTCGACGCCGTTGACGATAGCGCGATAGGGGTTTGCATTTTCGGGAATTTTCATCTCGGTTCCTCCTTAAATAGAAATCAGTTTCGCCCAGGTCACGCTGTCCACAACGCCCGTGACCGGGATTTTATTATCTTCCTGGAACTTCTTGACCGCGCCCTGCGTGGCCGCGCCGTAGTATCCGTCCGCGCCCATCCAGCCGATATCAAAGCCGCGCTCAATCAAGAAGTTCTGCAGGTTCTTTACCCACACACTCTTTTGAGTCGGATCGTACCGGAGCACTGGATACTCCGCGGTGACGGTGCAGGTCTCACCTGCCGGTTCGGGCGCAGGCTCCGGTGTAGGCTCCGGGGTGCTGTCTACGAAGCGAAGCACAACATCCCAGGGGAAGTTGTAGTACGAACGCAGACGGATCTCATTACCGGTCTGATCCCCGGGCTGGCCTCCGGTCGTGCCGCCGTCCTCGTTCTGACTCGCCTGCGCGAGCGTGCCGTAACCGACATACATAGCCGTATGGTTGCGGTGGTTGAGCAGCACATCGCCTCGCTGCAGGCCGGCGCCTGTGGCAAGGTTGACTTGCGCGGTCACGTCCTTGAAGCCGCAGGATAGGAACACAGAATACATGTTCCCTGTGTAGGAAGCGCCGGAGGCCTTCACCGGTACGCCAGCGTCCTGCCACGCTGTGATCACAGCGGAAGAGCAGTCGTAGTCCGGCCCCCATCTGTTGGTTTGATCGTAGCCGTGAGAATTGTCGGTGCAGAGTGCCTCCATATTCTTGACGGCTTGTTCAGTCTTTGTCATGTTATTCTCCTTTACCCCGCTGCGACATAAACAAACGTGCCTCTTAACGCAACCCCAGCCGCGATTTCTGGATACGCATACCCGACTTGGAATGTTCCGTTTGTGGAAAGATTGAATTGGATTGTTGCAGCTGGCGTTACCGGTATATAGCGGATTTCCGACGTTATTGGTTTGTATGAATCGGCAACAGTTGTACTTCCCATAGATGCATTTGATGTCACGGCGTTTGTTACGCTTCCGTCCGTTGCGCAAACCACAATCTTCCCGTATCGTCTAAAAATGAAATTTACGCCGTTGATTCTATAGCTTTGCGCCGTCGTAACCTCGTGTATTGAAGGTACTTCAAGATTCAACCTCGCAGCTGCCGCTGTTGTTCCTCCTGTGCCGCCTTGCTCAATTTGCCATGCGCCCAATGATTGCGTCATCAGAGGAGTACGCCATACCCAACTACCATTGTTTGTATCGTACAAACCGATGTAGGTTTTCGATACAACAAGCCCGTAGCGTTGAGAACTGTCAGCGTTGTTTTGCCATATTGTGATAGGCATGTCTTGGCTATAGTCCGCTGAAACATATACATCATTTGCCGGGTAGACCTTTCTGGCAAAAGGAGCGCCGCTTACTGTGGTCGCCCCCGTGCCGCCGCTTGGAACAGCGAGGGGTTTGCCAAACTTCACGTCCCACTCGCTGCTGACGTCAAATGTGCTGTCAAGCTCCGCAGCCTTGCCGAAGGCCACGCCGTTCCCGTCCGGGCGGAACTTCATCGCCCACAATCTTGTCGGGACGATAGCGGTATATGTCGCAGAATTTCCGAGGCTGTCCGTTGCTTTAATTCGCACGGTATAGCTCTTGTCTACAGAAAGAGATCCGATCACGCGCGCCGTGCCGCTGGTGAGCGTATACTCCGTGCCGTAGCTTCCGCCGCTCGCTGCATGCGAAACCTTAAGTGTGCAGGTGTTCTGCCCGTTGATGGAAGAAAACGTGCTTGTTGCCTTTACAGAATAGTAAGTCCCGTCCTCGCTTGCTGTTCCGTTCGCTGTGCAGCGGAAAACGCTGATTTTGGAGAGCGAAGGGTTCGCGTAATCGAGAACAGTCAAGGTGAGGGTCCCGCTGGCCGATCTGCCGCGTGTATCGGTGACCTTGCAGGTGACGGGGACGGAGGCCGATGTCAGCACGGGCGTCTGATACGGGGAGGTGCTATCAGTCGATCCTTGACATGTGATAGAGTAGGAACTCACCGACGCGCCTGCCGCGTTCGTGATTTTGGACGCGTTAAACGTAATCGTCGCCCGGGAATAGCCCTTGATATACCCTGTCATGCCGGAGACCGCGCCTGTGTTGTAGGCTGCAGCAGTTACCCATCCACTTGCCACAGACGGCTTCATTCCGGAGTCTGCGGTTACGGTGAAAGACGTGGTAGCCGGGCTGCCGACTGCAGTCGTGCACGCCGATGTGGTGTAGGTCTGTACGCTTGCTGTGACAGTCAGCGACGTCTGGCTGCCGTAATTGTTGAACCATGTCCGCGGGACGGTATAGTTCAGCGTCGTAGCAAATGCGGAGCTTGTCGAAAGCGTCGTACTTCCGATCTTAAAAGTCACTTTATGGTAATATGCGCTGCTCTTGCGGGAGACCGACAGAGTGAATGTGCCCTGGGTGGCAACGGATGACGTTTTGGATGCAATGGTAGACGCGAGCCCTGTCCATTGTGCGTAGATCGTTATGTTCGAGCTTGGAGTATAACTCGCGCCGCCGGCCCCCACTTTCGTGCCGCCGGTTGCCGCAGTATACCATCCATTAAAGGAGTACCCTCCTCTTGTCGGCGTTGGCAGCGTGATGGAAGCCGTCGATGTCGAACTGCTCCATTGTGCATAAAGCGTCGCCGCCGCATTTGTTGAGTAACTGCCGCCGGGGCTGTATGACGTTCCGCTTCCGTCCGACTTGGTATTCCACTTTGAAAACGTGTACGAAATCGTGCGCGCCGCGTCTTTTGATGTCGGAGAAACGGTACCGCTGTTGGCATTGAACGTGACGGTGTACTTTGCCGGGCTTGCTGATCTGCTCGATCTGGTCGGTTTCGTAGACGACAATGTAAGAGACGTCCCGTAAGTTTTTGTCTGGGATGACGGAGCGCCGCTGCCGCCGTTTGCGTTGTATGCGACGGTATAGGTTGGCCTGTGCGTCGTAAGAGAAACGCTCTGGCTTGCCGGCGTGCGGATACCGAACATGTGCCCGCTGAATGCCGCGCCGAATACCGACTGCTCGCCGTTCCGCAGCTCGACCGTCATGGTTGCCGCGCCTTCTGCATTGTGGGCGACGCTCACAGACCCGCCGGAAGCGTTTGCGACCGTGGCGTATGAGTTCAGTCCTCCCGGAATGGTTGCCGTATACGACGACGTGCCCGTCGGCATCGAGACCATGAGCGTCCCGTTGATATAAAGGTCCCCGCGTATGACGCAGCCGCCAAGCTGGCGGTCGGCCGCGATCTCGATGCTCGTGATTCTGATTGTCGAGGCGTTCGCGGAATCGCTGTACGTTTCCGAGTAATTGACTCGGACGTTTTGAGAACTTGTGCCAACATTGGTCACGTAATAGGTGTCGCTGAATACTACACTCGGCATCTTATCCTCCTATATACCGCAGGCCAAAGCCGCCTGTTGTCGTGATTTCCCAGCCGGTGCCGAAGCGCATGCTGTCGTCCGCGATAATGTTTGCGACGTGGAGCATATTGTCGGCAGACGAGAAGTATCCGCACAGTTGCCCGTTTACCCAAAACTGCCAGCCTGTGGAGGTGTAAAGGCCAAGCGTCTGGCCGGGGGTAAGGCGGTAATACGTCATCCCGTCCTTCACCTGGGTTTGGCCTGTGAAGGAGAGACTTTCGCTGATGGCGATGCCGAGGTGTAGCGTCCCCGTGAGCGGATCCTCCATAACGCCTCTGCGGATCTGGCCATTCAGTTCCGTCCGGTACATCTCCGCTGTACTCTGCGCTGCGTCCGCAGTTGCCTGCGCATCTTCAATCAGATCCTCATAGTGGTAGCTCTCAATAGCTCCGCGTGCCGTTGTCTCGACCTGCGTTTCAATAACTTCGTAGTAGGAGCCGAAGTCAGACTGCGCCACATAAAGACTGTTGTAGTCCTCGACTTTCCGGTCGGCATAGGCGATGATTTCATCCGCGTTCTTGAGGATCAGCGCCTTCAATGTTGCGGCACGTTCCTTGATTTCTTCGGCAGTTTTTTCCTGCGACTTTGCCGCAGCCTTCTGTGCCGTTGATACAATGGCGGTCTCGCTCGCCTGTGCTCTGTCGAGATCCCTCGCCATTCTGACCAGATAGTCACGGAGAGCAGCAAGCTGCTGCTCCGGCGTGCCAACTATTTGTGGGGGCAGCTCATAGCTCATCGGTAATCACTCCCCACTTCAAGGATCTTTGCGATGGAATAGACCCGCACATCTCCTTCGCCGGTGACAGCGATCTGCAGATGATCGCACCGGCGAGGTCGTACCGGAAGGACGTAATGGTTGATGCCGGGTGCCGTTGCAGTTACGGTGCCAGCCAGCAGCCAATCACCGACGGCTCCAGGCAGGGCGTCGAGCACATCCCCGTCATAGTGGATATACACCTGCGCGGTCGCTCCCGCCGCCATCTTCATCCGTATATTGTACCGGGATACTCGTTTGCTCTCGGGGTACTCGTAATACTGAACTCCGCTTATAGCCTGCCAGGATACCGTTCCCTCGGGCCTGGCCTGTCCAGTTGGAAGCGAGCCGAGCAAGGTGACGATCTCGCCGGCATCATCGTTCAAAATGCTCGCGTAGGCATAGAGTTCATTGTCCACGCGGGCAAAGCCAAGTGCATGCAGATCGTCCTCATGAATCCAGATGCCTTTTCCGATATCATAGGAAAAGAGTGCTGGACGGTCGTTGACGTCGAGCATGGAGATGTAATACTTTCCATTGACGGATCCGGCAGCCGCGCCGTGGTAGTCAACCGTGCCAAGAGCGGTAGAGACCCCTTGCGGGAATCCGCCCTGGTAGGCGCACACGTCCGTGCGGGATTTGTAGTACAGCGTCTCGTTGACAACGACGAGGGAATTTTCACTTCCTTTTTGCACGCCGCGGCAGACGGTCTCGTCGATTCTGTGCGCGCCCTCTGTGGAGATGGTTACGCGGTGGATCCGGTTTTCTTTGAAAAAGGTAGGATAGCCGAGATAGTTTACCGCGCCGGTCCATTGCCCGTCCGAGCCGACTGAACCGGCCCACGAGTCCGTTGACAAGCCTTGATACTGCCGCCAGTTTTTGAAATCTCCGAGCGCGCTGCCGTAAATTTCGTTGACTGCTGTGCCGTCCTCGCTCATGCCGTAGTAGCATCCCCACAGTCGGTTCTGTGCCTCGCACACATAGTCCATGTCCGGGACGGTGCGAGCCACCGTAATGCGCTCCGCATCTGCCGGGATCTGCTCCAGCAGGCCTGTCACCATGATCCAGCCGGCCTCACCGTTGCCGCCACCTGTTGCATAAATTGCCTTGTCTCCGTTTACGTCTGCAACAGAAGAGCCGGAGATCGTGACACCATCCAGTTCGTTGAATGGCAGCTCGGCCTGCGTGGAGAATGTGATCTTGATATACACAGTCTCGACAGAAACCCAATCGTTGAGGGTATCGGACCATTGCTTGAGAATATGCACTTCTCCGGACGTGTCGATCCAGTATTCCGCATTGTGTGGATTTGCCGGCGCATCTGCCTGTACATATGTGGCATTGGCGGCAGTGCCATCGTATCGCACCATCTGGTATGTCGCGTTCCCGGTGTACGTTGCCTCCAGAGATCCATAGTCCGACAGATTCTCGGTATTGAGATACACCTTGTCGGGGAAGATGACAATGTAAGCGCCCATGCTGACCATCTGTTTCTTTCCTACAGACAGACCTGTCAAGCCGGTCGGGAGCCAGTTGAAATACAGAACGCCGTCAGTTCCTACATAGGCGAGCGCTTTCTTTTCAATCATGCCGCACGCGGTCCGGCCCGTCATGCCTCGCGGCTTGCGGTTCGCCAGCATCGGGGCATAGTCCGTCGTCAGATTTTTGGTGTCGTACCACTCGCCGTCCGGGATCTTGAGCTGGTGGTTGTAGCCGCCGAAGGTATCGGTCATAAGCTGTTGCGTATACTGTGGTTCAAACTGTGGAAACAGGGGCATGACCGCACCTCCTTAAAAACGAAATCTCGGTCTCGACAGCGGCATGTGCGTCGCGTTGTACCGGTTCCACCATTGGCTGTAGCAGGTGTTGTACATTGCGATCTGCTGGTTGTAGCGCGCGGCTTCTGCATTGTCGCCGGCGATGCGGGCGATCATGTAATGCACATACATGTCCTCGCCGTAGGGCGCGCCGATCAGAAGCTCCTCCGTGCCGTCTTCATACGGGGTGAACGTGTCCTCCTCCGGGTCGTACTCCTCGTACTGTTTGATGACCTCTTCAAAGATCTTGCCGTCGAGATTTGACAGCCAACGGATCTTCTCGTCCGTCGTGTAGCTGTTCGGTTCTTTAAGATCGACGAGCGCGATAATATCGTTACCTGTCATGGTTCCTCCTTAAAAACGGCGGGGTGTTCCCGCCGTTATTCCTTTGCTTTCAGTTCGTCCTGTGCCTCGTACATGGCCTCCTCCGCAGCGCGGGATCTCTCGATCTCCTCGGCCACGAAGTCGGGCACCAGGCTCTTCTTGCCGCGCGGGAGCAAATAGCTCACGCCGTTGACGCCGACGAAATAGTTCGCCTCGTTGTTGCCTCTCGTGCGCGGGATCATCACTTCGACCTTGTTCTCGGTCTGGATCTCATCTTTCTTTGCCATGTTAATCTCCTTCATAAAAAGATTGGGGGCAGGGAGTGCCTGCCCCCTGGGGGTGGGTGTTTAGTTCGCGTCGTCGGTGGCGGAGAACGAGCTGCAGCTCATGACGCGCAGCAGACGCTCCGGGTAGAGGATCGTCGCGCCGTTGGTCTCGAACTTGTAGCCGATCGTGCTGAACTGGTTCAGCGGGCCGCCGATCTCATCCTTGTCGTGGATGATCATCTCCAGCGCGCCGCCGTCGGGGTCGATGATGCCGAAGGCGTCCTTGCCGAAGAAGTAGGTGGCGTAGGTCGCGCCGTTCTGGGCGTTCTTGTAGGTGCCCTTGAGAACAGGGGCGAAAACGTCTTCGATGAAGCGAACGCCGTGCAGCTCGCCGATCTCGCCGTTGAACAGCTCCTCGGGAGCGGCGTACTTGTGCGCCTCGATCCAGCCTTCGCTCTCGCGCAGGTCATGCGCAACGCTGGGGTGGATGACCGCGAAGTATTTGCCGTTGATGCGGGGCACGCGGTTCTTCTTCATGATGGTGACTGCCTTGTTGATCATCTCCGGGGTGAGGGTACTGCGGCCGGTGCTGTTGTCCAGCATGGTCGCGGGGCTGGTCGGGGTGGACACATACGTGCCGTTGAGGATGTTGTCGCAGTACAGCACGTTGGTGTTGACCAGCAGGGCGTCGCGGATCAGCTTCTCCTGCGTCTCGGCAGCGGAAGCGCCCATCTCCTCGGTCGCGCCCAGGATCACGTCGTCATAGGCGCGAAGCTCGAGCTTGTCCGTGATGGAGGTGTAGGTGCCGTACTGCGCGATGGAGCCGGTGAGGTTGGTCACGCCGAACTTCTGGCCGGTCGGGATAACGCCTTCGACAAGCTGCGTGGCAGGAGCGAAGGTGTTCCACTTGCGCCACTCGACCGTGCCCTTGTGGTTGCGGGGCAGGGGCTGACGCTTGGCGAACTGCGCGTAGAACTGCTCGACGCGCGCGTTCTCCAGAAGTTCAGTATCGTAGAAGTCCTTCATCTCCGGGAGGAGGGTGTGCGCGGTGTCAAACGCCGTGGTCGAGCCATCGTATGCGTTGACAAAGTTGCCGGTTGCGTTCACAAGCGTGCCCGCGTCGGCGAAGAACTGGATGTCAAAAATAAAGTCTTTCATGTTATCTCCTTCTTATTTAGGCGAGGAGATATCAGCCTCCGAATGGAAGATGTTCTCCTCTCGCTGCGGCTTCATGGATTCGCCGCTTCAATGCTTCCCTGTCTTCCCTGCTCATCTTCGAGTAGGGGACAGACACGATAGACGCAGCCTGTGTTCCATTCTCCTGCGGCCTGGATGCTCCCGCCCTCACAGACGATGCGACAGCCTCCGTCGCTCTCTTCGCGACGGACTCGACTTCCATCTGTCTGAACTCGGGGTGCGTGGCATAATAGGCCTGCTCGACCGTGACCGGCGATCCGGGCTGCGTCATGGTGGCGAAAGCCGGATTGTTCTGCAGCTCTGCCATCAGATTAAATCCCGGTACCTTCTGCGCGAACTCCTGTGCCTGCGCGTTCAGCTCGTCGAACCTCTGGTCAAGCGCACGCCGCTGGCTGTCGAAAGCCTGCTGCAGTTGCTGCTTGCGTGCCTGCCTCTGCTCTTCCTGCTCCATCAGATCCAGACGGTGCGCGACCTCGTCGGTCGTCCCCATCTCCAGCGCTCTCTCGGAGGAGAGGCTGTTGTCTCCGCGGAACTTCTCAAGCAGCTCGTCATAGTTGAGGTTCGCTGCGTCGAGGCCATAGCGCTGTGCAAAAAAGTCGATCATGGGGGCGATCTTCTCTTCTCTGGCTGTGTATTCCTGGATCTGTGCCTGGGAATTTTTCAGCCGCTTCTGGATGATGCCCTGGACTTCTGCGTCATACTCCGCCTTGTATCCTGCCTTGACTTCTTCCCACGGCTTGCGGTCGGCGGCACCGCTCTCGTTCTCTGTTGCTTCCGTCTCCGGTTCAGCCGTCGTTGCGGCGGGGGCGGACTGCACGGGAGCCTTTGAACCTTTGTATGCGCCCGTTCTGATTTTGCCTTTGGGAACGCCAAGCTGTTCAAGGCGTGCTTCAAAACTCTGCCCGGCGTCGGCAGACTCTGCGCCCGCGGCTTCTCCCCCACCGTCGCCGGCAGATGCGCCTTCTCCGGCGAAGAACTGGAGGTTGAGCCAATTCTTAAATAGCATAAGGATGCCTCCATATTATTCTGTGGGTATGGCCCACGACTCCTATGCTAATATTTTATAAAATTTTGCCTGTGTTTCTCTACCACCATTTCCCGGAATTTTAAAAAGGACGCAGAATTTTTTCTGCGTCCTTCCTGTTTTATCTGCGCTTGTACCAGGGTGCTCTCTTGCGTACCGTCTTCTCGTTGATGCCGAGCGCGATCGCAAGCGAGGTCTTCTGTTCGCCGGTGAGATCCATCCCGTCGATATAGGCGAGCTGCTGATCCACCTTTGTGTAGCGGTTGGACTTGCCGTCGCCGTCGGTGTCGATGCCGTGCATGCTGCTCGTCGCCTTGTATGCGTCGTAGTAGCTCTTGCCGTCCACGACTCCGGCGAGACCGGACTCCTCGTAGTTGCGCACCTGCGTGTACGTGATGTCGTCTGTGCCGGGATTCTCCGCGATGAAGTTCCACCGCGTCAGCTCGTTGAGCGCTTTATCCTCGGCGTTCTCTGCGCCGTTGTACCGGTACCGCAGCAGAATGTCGTAGGCATCCCACACATCCACGTTGCCATCCATGTACTCATCCTGCAGCTCGCTCGGGCGGATGTTGTACTCGTGCTCGATGAGCCAGCCTTCGACCTGCTTGTCTGCAGCTTCCTCATCCTTGCCGCCGTACTTCATCACCATCTGCATTGCCTTCGCCTTACCGAGCCGCCCGGTCTTGACCTCGGTGCCGATGTCGCCAAACGCGATCCCGGTGTCCTTCTCGCATTGCCACTCAAGGACTTTGGCTTCCGCTTCCATCCTGTTCATAGACTTGTAGGTCTGCAGGTACTGGATGGCATGCGCGCGGTCTACGTTGCCGGCGATGAACTCGCCGTTCAGATCGCTGTAGTTGATGCCCTCCCGTACCAGCATGGTCCATTCAAGCGCGGTGCTCTCCGCGTCGCGTCTGGTCATGCCGCAGTATTGCTGCAGCAGTTTAATGGTCTCGTCCTTGAGGATCTGCTGATCCTCTCCGGTGTACAGTTCCTTGATGTATCCCTTGAGCGATGCGCGGACGTCCTTCTCGTCCTTGAAGTTTTCTTTCAGCCGATCAGCCCTCGCCGTGTCTCCGCTCTGCAGCGCGTCAAACAGCAGGTGCGTGTTCTGCGCCTTCGTCCGGTCGACGCCGGCCTCGAACGTGCCCCACTCTCCGTTCTTCGCATCCTCGATATTGTTTGCGATCATCTTCACGAACTTCTCGACGTTGCCGAGAGACGCGCCGAAGAACTGCGCCACCGCCTTTGTCAGCTTCCATGCTGGAGCGCCTGCGTCTTTCAGATCACCCTTGACCAGCTTCTGGATGAGCTTGTTGCCGTCGCTCAACATATCCATGAACGTATCCACGCCGTTGAGGGATACGCCGTAGTACCGCTCGCCTGTCAGCGCGGACTTGAGCCAGGAGAAGGCTTCCGCTCCCCACAGCACGTTGCTGGTAATTGTTTCGGCAAAGTTCGTGAGCAGCGTCTTGGACACGCTCTCGGCGGTCAGCTCATCGTCATCGTCGCGGTAGGCGTCCACGCTGTGCATCAGCATGTCTGCAAAATACTTGAAGATCACGATGGTCGCGCTCGCCGCCACCTGCGAGGAAACAGCCCAGATCAGTCTGGTCTTCGCCTGCTTCACGTCAGCAGCGGTCACGCCGTTCCTGCCCTTGTCCATATCCCGGACGTAGTGCGAGTACGTTGCCGCCGCGTCGTACAGAATGTTCATGTTCTGCAGCCTCTGCGTCATGAACATCGTGAGCTGCTTGACGATTGCGTTCGGGTTGCGGAGAATGTCGGGGCGCTGCATGGTCGTGTAGTCCGGCTGCGTCTTCTCCAGCACGCGGTTGTAGACTTCCGCGACCTTCATCATGTACTCGTCGCTGCCCTTCTTCAAATCGGAGAAGTTTTCGTCGACGTAGTATTTCGATGCCTGCCACAGTCCGCCGGTCGTGAGACCGTCCGCCGCCTGGATCCATCCGGTCGCCCACTTCATTTTCTGCAGGACTTTGGAAAGCGCCTGCTCGTTGTTCTTGATGTCGCCCAGCTCTGCGGTCGAGTAGCCCTGCATGCGGTACCACCACAGCGGGGTCCACTTGGCGATCTCTTCCTGCAGTCCCTTGTCCCACATCGGGTTCTTCATATCGGTGAGCGCTTTCATCAGCGGGGTGTATCCGATCTCCGCCGCTGCCGACGGGAACGATGCGGCCTGCGCCAGCGTGACGCGCGGGTTGAAGGTAAGCACAGCGCCTGCCATGTTGCCGCGCAGCTCGTCGAAGATGTTGTCCTCCGTCTTGCGCGCGCCGTTCAGATCCGCCATGAGGTTTTCGATATACTTCTTGCCTTCGTTCTCGAACGTCCGCGCCATTGCGCTCTGCACGCTCATGGAGTATCCGGCTCTCGCCTTGCCGTATGCCTTGTTGAAGTTCCGGATCGCCGGCATCAGTCCGACATACTGCGCCGTCCGCCGGAGCTGATTGCTGATCACGTCCGTGATATCTTCCAGCAGGATCGGGTTCGCGCCGTTGATACGTTCCTTCATGAAGCCTGCGTTCTCCAGACTCATGTCCCGCACGATGGTGTCGAAGCTCGCCGCCCTGTAGTTCGCGTCGGTGTGGATCGGGAAGTAGTGGTCGACCTGCGCTTTGGAGAAGCCGTATACCATCTCCGTCACTTCGTTGAGCTTGTTCTTGGAATACTCGTCGAAGAACTTCTGCGCCGCTGCGATCCACTTCCGGTCATACTCGGTGAGCTGCTTCTCGATCTGTGCACGGAGGTTGCTCATGTACGCATCGGTCTGCTCCTGCAGCTCGGCGATCTTGTCCTGGATCTCCGTCTTCTCCTGCTCGGTCTCTGCCTCCGAGAGCTGCCGGTTCAGCTCGGCGATCTCCGTCGCGAATGCCACCGCCCGTCCGGTCTTGCCGTTGAAGGCGTCGGCCATCTGGTTCTTGTAATACTGCCGGAGCCTCGGCACCGTCAGCCCGCCGTAGGAGATATGACGCGCGTTCTGCTCGTTCTGCAGGTGCATGTACACAGAGAGCATCATGCCCCTCGTGATCTTGATGCTGTTCCCCAGGTCGTCCTTGAGGCCGATGTCCACCAGGTTCTTCTGGTCGTGCAGCGTGTCGAGATTCTTCTTGTCGTCGATCAGTTCGCGGAAGATCTGTCCGCCTTCCATCAGCACCTGCGTCTGCGTGAGCTGCCCCTGGTTGAGCATGCCAAACATCTGCTCCCACATGGAGTTCTTCACATAGCCGCCAGCCATGCGGAAGAACAAGGCCGGCGTCATCTGCGCCATCACGAACTTGCGCAGCGCCTTCGTCGGGATGCCCTTCGCGTTCTCGGTCTCGCGCATCATCTGGTTGGCCGCCTCGAAAGCATCCGCCTCGATCTGCGCGCCGACCAGCTTGTTCGCCGTTTGGATCGTATGCTTGAGCGCCTTGAGCGTATTGTACACACCCTCCAGCTCGCTGCCGGTGAGGTCGTAGATACTGCCGTCGCCGAGTTCTCTCGTGATCTCCTGCAGCATTCCGCTGACGGTCTCGTCATAGGTGAGCGCGTACTTCTGGTCCTGTGCCAGCGCGTCGTACTGCACCTTGAGCTGTGCGAGCGCCGCCTTTGCCTTGACCGCTCTGCCGGACGTGGTATCCACCGCGCCCAGGATCTCCGCAGTCGCCTTGACCAGATCCTTCGGAACATACCGGCCCTCTTTCGGTTTGAGCAGCATGTCCGTCAGTTCCTTGTGCAGCGCCTTGATCTTGCCGCGCACGCTGGTGTCCGACCTGCGGTTGCGCTGCCGCTGCAGCATATCCAGATAGTACCGCTTCACTTTGGCGGTCGCCTCGTACTTCGCAGCCTTCTCCGCGAGGCGGATCTGCTTGTTCTTCTCCGCGGCCTGCCGTCGGATCTGCTCGATCCTCGCGTTCTTCTGTGCGCGCAGGGTCTCAAGTCTTTCTCTGTCCTTTGCGATCTGCGCGTTCAGCTTCTGCTGTGCCTTATCTGCATAGGTGGCCGGTGTCTGCCGTACTTCTTCGGAGAGCATGCGGTCGATGATCTCGCCCGTCGCCCACTCCACGGCCTCGCCGCGGTTCTGCTCAAACTCGTTCCCGTACTGCGGCTTCCACATATCGAGGTAGTCCGCAATCATGTTCAGCATATCGCCCGGGGCATACACGTCCTCGGGGAATACGCCCTCGCCGAACATCGCGCTCAACTCTCCCCACGCGCTGTCCAGGCTGCGCCCGTTCTCACTGACGGTGAAGAATCTGCCGTACTTCTTGCGGAAGCCCTCGTCGCCGGTGTCGCGCCAGTCAGACGCGCTGATGTTCAGCGTCGTGCCCTTGAGAAAGTCTTTCAGCCGGTTCAGATCCTCCTGCCTGCTGTCATCAAGCAGCGAGTAGTTGCCGTCGATCACGTCCTCGGCGATGCTCCTCGCTCTCCGGTACAGCTCGTCGTAGGAAAGGCTATCGCCGTTCTGCCGCACGAGCCAGTCTCCCAGCTCTTTCAGCGCAGCCTTGACCTCGGCCTTGTCCGTCTTGCTCTCATACTCTCGGAGCAGTTCGTTCGCCAGCCTGTCGGTATCCTGCTGCCGCACGGTGTTCTCTTTGGTCTGCCGCGTCTGTCCGCGCCAGTATTCCGCCCGCGCCTTGAGGATCTTGTTCTGCGCCTTGATCGCGTCGAAGCTCTCCTTGCGCTCCTGCTGCTCGGCCTCGGTCTCCCCGATGCCCCACTTTTGGAATTGCGTTGTGCTTTGTGTGGCGCGTTTGCTGTCAAGCAGCGCCTTCTCCTGCAGCAGTCTGGCGAACTCAATGAACTGGCTGCTCGTGAACCTGTCGCTATAATAGCCGCTCTCTTTGTAGAACCGATTGCCGGCGGCCTCGTCTGCGAACTCCACAAATTTTGCGATAAAGCGTGCGAATGTTTCGGTCGCTCGCTGCGTGTATGCACTGCGGATATCTGCGGAGTCTGTTATGCTGTCCATAAACGTGCGGAAGTTGATGAAGAACTGCCTCGCTTCTGGATCTGCAATCTGTTCCGCGCTTCTCGCGCTTTCCGTGAGGTACTGACTTGACCCGAGGATATCCCTTCCCCATATCTCGTCAAGCGCATGCCCCATCTCATGTGCGACCGTATTCGCGTAGCCATCCCCGCCGATCGTGATATGGTCGTTGAGGTATAGTCCCCTCGCATTGCCAGACAGTTTTCCCGGTTTGAACTCAAACGTCAGTCTGCTCCAGTCAATGTGCGTATCAAGCGCGAGCATCGTGCGGGCGATATACTGTCGCTGGTACTCTTGGCTTGCGCCTTTGATTTCCTTCGCCATCTCCAGAATGTCCTGGTCGGAGACAGCCTGCTTGTTGATGATAGAGCAGTTCTGAATGCCCGTCCATCTGTTTTCTGTCGGGACGCCTGCATTGATTCTCTGGCTGATCTCCAACGCGTTCTTGGAATAGTTGCTCCACGACCGGAGTTTCTTGTTCAGTTCAGCCTGCGAGATACCGAGCAATTCCGAAGCACGATAGTCATGTGCAAGGAACAGAATCTTTGCTCTGGCTTTTGCCACCTCGTCCCTGTTGCTCTTCGTCGCTTTCTGGTTGGCAACATCATACAGGGCGATTGCTTCGTCTGCACTATAAGATTTCGGGGCATAGAACCGTGAATCGATATATCCTGTTCTCTGCTTCGTGTCGAGACGCTTCGCTTCGTTCTTGCTGACTCCGCCTGTCAAAGCGCCGGCAGCATACGCATCCAGGATTTCCTCGAGAGATATATCTCCTTCGAGGTACGCAGGGATTTTGTCGAGATACTTCTGTTGCAGGGAATAGTCGTTCTCAATTACGAGAGCAACAGAGTCCGCGCCTTCTCCTCGCAGCCACTCGAGGCCCGTCTTGTATTCGCCGTCAAACCACTCGCGGATCTCGCCGATGTTGAATGCGCGCTGTACCATGTCTTCTGCTTGCTTCATAGACATGGCTGTGGCAACGGTTTCATCGACCTCGAACTTCTGGTTCTGCTGATTTTGGGTATTGCTTTCTACAGATTCATCTGCTATACTCTTGTTAGAAGCAGATGTTTTGCTACGGATCTCGGCCTCTGCGCCGTTGGTCTGTGTACTTAACATCTGCTTTCTGCTTTTCAGCGTCAGCGTAGTCGGCTGGAAATCGACGACATCATATAGGACCATTGCGTTGCCAGTTGTAAAGCCGACAATCACCTTTGCGGTATAATCATTTCCACCAATGCGCAATAGCACATCTCCGCGAGCAAACTCTTTGAAGTTGTCTTTTCTCGCATGGCTCAAATCTTCGTTGATATAATTTGTTGACGCCAGCAGAATATCATCGAGACCGCCCGCAGCTTTGAGCTTGTCCTCATAAATCGTGCCATCGTTTGCGCGGTAAAAACTTGTATCGTGAGATCCAACATATTCCCTTCTTGTAATTGAGTTGACTCGAATGAGTCTTCCCCCAATAGGCACTCCGTTTGGGAACCTGTTTTTAATCGCATCTTTTACCGTTTTTACCCAAGCGTCTTGCGGTACGCCGTCCAGTATGTTGTCGTTGATTATCGCAACAGGCACATTATCTGTTGTATAGCCAACAGCCATTCTCTGCACTCTGCCGTTCTCGGCGGTATTTTTTTTGCCCGTCGCCTGCTCCGCGTTGTAGTTCTCGTTCGCCGCAAGCAGCGCCTTGTCCCACAGCTCCTGCACTTCGTCCATGACGCCGGCGATCGCGCGTGCCGGTTCGTAGATGCTGATGTCGTCGTTCAGATCCACGTCCTCGAACGCTGCCTTGATCTTCTCCGCGGTCTCGCTGATCCAGTCCGTGATTTTCTCGGCAAGCGTCATGTTCTGCCGCGCCAGCTTCTCGATGGCCTTGCTGTTCAGCAGCATCGTCTGGCAGGCGTTCGCGATCATCTCGTCCGTCGCCTGGTCGTAGGAGAGGTTCGGCTCCAGCGCAAGCTGCCGCTGCACCATGCGGTTGAACTGCTCCGGGCTTTGCTTAAGGATCTCCGCGACGATAAAGTCTTTCAGCTCCTGGTACTGCTCCGGCGCATAGTCCTGCAGGTGGTGCGTCAGCTCATGCGACAGCGTGGCAGCGCCAAGCGTCTTGCCAGACAGCGTGCCGGAGTTGATGTTGATGATGACCACGCCGCCCTGGATGTAGCAGCCGCCGGTGTTCTTCTCACCCTCGACGATCATGTAGTCCAGGTTGACCGCGTCGGCCATTGCCTCGACCATTGCCGCGACCTTCTTCTGCTGCCGCGTGAACTTCGAGCGATCCGCGCCCTTGTACTTGACGCCGTTGATCTCGCCGCCGTCATAGCTGACGGTGCCCTTCTTGCGCTGTACGGTGCCCTGCTTCTTTGCCTTCTCGCGTGCGGCCTTGAACTGCTCGCTGCGCTCTTTCGCCTGCGTCTGCTTCGTGTCATACCGCTCGCGTCCCAGCTCCAATGCGGACTTGAGCTGATTGTCCGTCAGCTCCCGCAGCAATCCCTTGCCGCGTGCCTCCTCGTAGCTGATGTTCGTCTGCGCGCCGTACACGTTCTCGGCCAAGTTCCATGCCTTCGCGTATGCGTCCACGTTCTGCCCGGGATTGTACAGTCGCAGCATCGCCTCGCCGCTGGTTCCATTCGCCGCCGCCGTGACAAGTTGACGGTATCCCTTGCCGATGCCTTCGATATCGTCCAGAGCTACGGTCTTGCGCTCGCCGTTCTGTTCGACGATCGCCTTGCCGTCCTCTGCTCCGACGATCTTCGCCGTCTCTCCGTTGACTTTGACGGATGCCTTTTCTTCGGTGGTAACGGTGGTCTGCGTTCCATACACGTCGGCAGCGAGTGCTTTGTTCCCCTGCAGTTTCTTGACCCACTCGTTCGATCTCTGATACGGTGCGAGATTGCGCTGTAGGTCTTCATCACTCGCGCCCATCTGTGCGGCAAAAGTATTAAATGCTTCTGCCTGCTGTTCTCCCCGCAGGTTCTCCACGTCCATCTCGGAGAGGATCTGCTGCGCAACAGGGCTGGCTTCGACCATGCGGTGCTGTGCTTCGGTAGCTGTGACGCTGCCGATGTTGCGCGTCGCAAAGCTGTCTCTCGCGCCGATCCGTTCTGCCTCACCCTCGAGCGCGACCATCGTGATTGCCTCTGCCAGTTCGCCGTTCTCTTCGCCGAGCTGCTGCATGCGCTGCTCGACCGCGCCGAGCGTGTTGCGCATATCCTCGCGGGCGACGGTTGACGCCGCCTGCTGGTTCAGTCGGTTGATCTTTCTCTCGCGGAAGGGGTCGAACTTCTTCTCGTCGATAGACTGCTCCAGCGCAGCCGCCCGGTTGCTGATGTTCTGGTCTCCGGTCTGCGTGGCGTAGCCGCCTTCCTTGAGCAGATGCTTCTGCCACAGCCGCATGGCATCGCCGATCTTCACGCCGTCCTGCCCGGCCTTCATAAAGAACTTCGAGCGCTCATCCTCGGCGGTGAGGCCGGTCGCTTTTGCCACGCCCTCGACGCTGCCGCCGACCATGCCCATCGCAGCGCCGACGAGGAAGTCGTACAGGATCTCCTCACCATCAAGCGCTCCGAGGTATCCATTGTCGAATACGTGTTCGTCATAGATGGAGCGCAGCACCGGGTTCGCAAGGTCCGAGATAACTTCTTCAAGACCTTCACCCGCAGCATCGGCCACCATGCCGAGCGCCGCCTGCCCGAGCCTGTTCTGCGTGAATCTCCCGACAGCATGCGAGACGATATCATCCGCCGCGCCTGCGCCGTAGATACCTGCAAGACCGTCGAACATCTTTTCGGTGAGGACTTCGACCGCTGCTGTTCCCGCACCGTACAGGCCTTGCTGTGTCAGCGTAGCCCCTGCGTCTTTTGCTTCCTGCGCGCTGCTGCCGAATGTTCGCAGCGCCATTGCTGTCAGCGATCCGCCGGGTAGGATCTTCCCGGTTGCAGCATCGAGCCCCATCTGTACGCCTTGCCCGGCCACGTCGATGCCGAACTGCCCGAGTTCGCTGCGCCCGGCCTTCATGCTGTTGATCTCTTCCGCGCTCTCGCGCTGGAGTCTCGCAGCCGTTTCCTCCGTGCGTCTGGCCTGCGCTTGAATAGCCTGCCTCTGTACTTCCTCCGGGACGCCTTGAATCGTGCTGCGTCCAAACGAAAACGGGCCGACATTGATCTCATTGCCGGGAGTGTGGAGGTCTTGCATATAGCGGGCGGTGCCGAGCATCTGCCCGCCCCAGCTCTTTGCATTTGAGCCGATGATATTTGCGTCCGGGTTTCCGCCCTGCTCAATATACGCCTCACGAGCGTTTGCAAGCCGTGTTCTCGCGGCTTTTACATCTTCGGCGTTATTCATTGCCTGCTCGATGTTCTGCGCAGAAAGGTCGTCTGTCGCCCATCCTGCGTACTGCGATTCCACGTCGCGCAGGTTACGCTGTGCAGCTTTCACTTCCTGCCGTGCGGCATTGTATCCGGCATAGACGTCCTTGTATTCCTGGTCAGCCTGTTTGAGTGCGGCATAAGCATCCTCGACCTGCTGGTCATAGTCCGTGACAAGACCGTACTGCTTCATGATCTTGGCGTACTCGTCGGCGAGATCTTCCTTGCTCGCGCCGGCGCTGATCTTCTGATCGTACTCCGCCATCATATCGTCGGCCTTTGCCTTGATGCTGTCACGGGTATTGCGCAGATCGGTGTAGCTCGTCCGGGCATTGGCTCGGTTTGCGCTTGCCGTTTCCCGTTCACTCTGCCGTCTCTGCTCTGCCTCTGGGATGACCGGCGCGGATGACGCGCGCTGCGGTGCTGCCTGCTGCGATGTGTGCTGTTTTCTCGCTGTAGGCTGCACCGTGGCGTACTGTCGGATGAACTCTCCCATGCTCTGCTTGCCCGTGCTCGAGGACTGTTGCTGCGAGGCCTTCTGCCCGCTTGTTCCGTTTCCCTTTGTGGTGCTGTATTGTCTGATAAACTCATCCATACTTACAGGCATAGATGGCCCTCCCTATTTGTTATTTCATTTGCGCGAGTCGATTTGCCAGCGTCGTCTTTTGTGCGTCCGAAAGCTGCGACCAGAGCTTGCTCGATTGCGCCTGCGCGAAAGCGGCCTGCGGGTCTCTGGCTGTCGTGATAGCATAAGACATATTCCGGAACGTGTTCGCATCCATGCCGCTCGCGGTGCCGCTTTCATTGGCGGGGCTTTCGGGATCTTTCGGTGCGCTCGGCCCGCCGGCATACACCACCTGCGGTGCCGGCATGTACGTCCCACGCAGCGCTTCGCCCTGTGCTTCGGACAGGCCGGCGGCATTGTACTCTGCCTTCGTCGGGGTGTAGCCCATTGCCATGAGGCCGACGAGTCTGTTGTACTGGTCCTGCTGCATATCGTACTGGTCAAGCTGCCGGCTGTATGCGGTCTTTTCCTCGGCTGCAGCTCGATCGTAGAGGATCTGGTTTTCGTTGAGCAGGCGGGCATATTCATCCTGCTGCCTCCGGTACTTCTCCGCTTCCTGCTGCCGTGCGATTTCATAGGCCTCCATGTTGCGGGCGTACTCTGTCTGGTCGGCATCCAGAAGTCGGTTGTATTCATCAACAGCCCTGTTGTACAGCCTCTCGTCTCCGGTCACCATGCGTTCGTACCAGTTGTCCGCGTTCGCCTGTTCGCGGTTAACATCGAGATTGTGCTGCTGCAACGCGTCAAGATACCGGGCATAGTCACTCTGCTCAAGATCCTGCGTCATGGCAAGGTTCTGCCGCATCTCGTTGCCCTGCGCGTTATAGGCATCCAATGCCATACCATACGTCTGCGGCAGGATATCCGCCATTCGTTGCAGATACTGGTCGTACTGTTGCTGGCCGACACTCTGCGCGTAGGTTGAACCGTAGCCGCCCGTCAGAGCTGCCGCCTGCCCCATCGTGTCACGCATGGCCATTTTGCCCTGCGTCGTGTAGTCCTGGACATACTGCTGATACAGCGGGTCGGTCTTGCTGTCATACTTGAACGCGCCTCGGTTCAGAATTTGGTTGTACAGATCCTGGATCTGTGCGTCATACTGACTCCCGTATACAGGGGCCTTGCCCTTCATGGCCTCAAGGGCAGCCATCGCGTTTTGATACTGCTGATGAAGCTGCGCATCTTCTCCGGGGTTCTCAAAGACTGCATTACTCCCGTTATAGGAATACTCCGGCTGCTCGCCGTCATAGCTATACTGCGGCAGGCCGCCCGGCTTCTGTGTTTCCGTGGTCGTCCCACTGGCGAACACGTTCGGCACGGTCGTGTCATAGCTCGGCGTTGCTGCCGCAGGCGCTGCTGTGCTGCTTCCTGTTCCGCCTCCGCCGCCGGTGATCGGTACCATCTGGATACCTTGCTTCCCGTCATCGGTTGCATATGTCAGCGTGGGCCGTTCAGTCGGTTCCGGTGTTGGAATCTTCGGAGGGTCAGTCGGTTTCTTGTAATCGTCCATGCCGGCGATCAGATTTTTCTGTACTGCCATGTTATTCCTCCCTCTTTGCTCTTACGTGGTCCGGGTATTCGTTCGCAAGGATCTCATACCCGGTGTATATCGTGTCCAGTACCCGCCGGCACGGGGTGATGTAGCTCGACGACGGATTGCATACGATCCGCATCTCTCCGTCGTGCTGCGTGATGCTCGGCAAATACTTCTCGTCGTTGTCCTGCACCGCAGCGATCGCTGTGTATGCGAGGATGGACGCTGCAGCGCAGATCAGATCCTCGCCCTTCGGTGCGCTCTGTGCGTGGCCTTTGATAGTCAAGCAGGTATCCCTGCGGTTATACGTTGCGATGATCATGCCTTACCTCCCGGCTGGCTTGCGCCTCTCGCCTTTGCTCTGGCGTTGGTGACGTGCGCTGCCTCGTCCGTCTGCTCCTTCGGCAGCCCGGCATCTCCGTCTATCTTCTGCGGTATCGGCTGGCCTGTGATGTTGGCCATCAGTTGCTTGCCCATCTCCGGCTCATACTTCATGGCAAGACTCATCGCGAGCTGCTGGAACGTGATCATTTGCTGATACATGGTTCCCATCTGCTGCACCTGCTGTTTCAGTTTCTCCTTGCCGTCGAACTCCATCATGTCCAGGCACAGCAGCGTCTGGTCCGTGAGCTGCGGGTTGAAGAAGCCGAGGTTATAGAACTGCAGAGCCAGCTCGTTCTGGCTCATCTTGGTATAGGTCGAGGACTTCTGCGGCTTGACCTCGATGTCAAACACCGGGAGTCGCATCCCCATATCCTGCCCGGCGAGGATGCCCTGCGGCTGCGGCTTGATGCCGGCGTTTGAGAAGCTGACGAACTCCTGCGCTCCCATCTCACCCACGATCCGGAACTGCCGGGGCACATCGTAGAACTGACGGATCAGTTCGATGACCAGGTTGATCACCTTGCTGTATGCACGGTAGCTCGTCTTCGTGCTGTCTCTCGATCCCTTGCCGCTTGCTTCTTGCAGCGCAGCGATAGCAGACGCAGCAGTCACGCCGTGCGACGTGGAGCCGGTCGCCGTCTCCGTATTGCCGGAGGTCTCGCGCAGCTCGTTGATTCTTCCCCTCTGATACTCGATGTAGTTTCCGGGGAGAGGACGCGCGTCGATGATACGCAGCGAGTCATCGCCGAGGTTGCCGTCCACGTTTACGATCGGCTTTGACAGATCCAGGAACTCTGCGACGTTCACGCCTGCGTCCTGCCGCTTGAAGTACCGGGGCATGGCTCCGACCATCGTGTTGCGGATGAATGCTGTGTCCATAAGGTCGAGTCCTGTCTGCGGGTTCTTGCACAAATCCACAAAGCCGTAGCCGCACGGGCTGCCCTCGATCGGGAACAGCGCGTCGAACACAAACGGATACAGGCCGTGATCATACAGCGGCGTGCCTTCGTTCTCCGTTGAGAAGAGGACTTCGTCGTTCACGTACTTCACATAGTGCAGCTCGTTCCTGCCGTTCTCCCACTTCTTGTAGTAGCAGTCGATGACGGTGCTCTTCCCATCCGTCGGTACCGCATCGTCATACAGGAACTTTGTCGCCGTGAAGGTGTTGCTCTTGAGCTTGTCCTTGAGCTGCGGGTACTGTGCCTCCAGGATGTCATTGTCGACCAGGTTTGTGTGGAATACATACTTGCTCTTCTGGATATCCTTGATGCCCGGTTCCCAAAATAGATTGAGCAGGTCTACCTCCATGATGGAGATATCGCCGAGGCCGTTGAGCTTCTGCGAATCCCACACAACTTTGTACACGCCGGTGCCTGTCTTGAGCTTGGCCCACACCACGTCCGAGTAGATGTCCTCAAACTGGTTCTGCTCCATCACAACAGGGATGATGCTCGACAGTCTCTTCGCTTCCTCCTCGTCGTCCGGTTCTCTCGGCAGGATGTTCGGCTCCGGGTATGCTTCGAGTGCGTCGGAGTGTTTGGATACGATGACGTTGTGCAGCCATCCGCTCTTGGACTTGAAGCCGCCGTCGTCAAGCTCCGTTGTCTTCCTCTCTTCCAATCCGTTACGCAGCTTCCACCAGTTTTCCGCGGATACAACGCGGCGCTCGAGGGTCGCCTTGCCTGTCTTGTATTTCCGCAGGGTCTGTGTCAGCTTCTCGATTTTTTCTTTGTCTATGACTGCAGCCCTCTCCATAGGCTGCGGGATCATTCTCTCGTCCATTTACTTCCTCCTCTTGGACAATTGATTCAGCGGGTCGGACAATATCGGCTTCTGATCCACCGGGCGCAACGGCTTCACAGGTCGAGACATACAGAAGTACCGCGTCTCGTCTGCGACGTGGTCTTCCATGCTGGTGTCAAGATCCTCCGGTCTATGTGTGTCATAGATCAGCAGGGGGATCGTTCGGATAAACGCTTTGCAGTTGGAGAAGATATACATCCGTGCGTAGCCGTTCTCGTCAAACTGCATGCGGTAGTGCATCTGCATCCAGCCCGGGACTCTGTTGTTATCTCCAGGGGTAAAGTACACGCCGTACTTCACGGCTGTCTCGGCGATGCTCTCGCCTCGTGACGCGTCCCATATCGCAGGATCCGCCACGCCCTGGATGTTCTTTCCCTTGAGCCACGGATGCTCTCTCTCGATGCGTGCGATCTCTGCGAACTGCTGCGCTGGCGTCCACTTCAATCCCTCGTTCGGTGTGGATGTGCAGCCGTACAGTTCCATCACTCGGTAGATCACATCGTCGTAGTCCACCGCCCACCATGCGCAGGAGAAGGGCTTGCCATATCCGAAGTCGTAGCTCCGGTATATCTTCCAGCCTGCCGCCGGTCCTTTTGACAGATCGATCGGGTCGATCACGTGCACCCATCTGCCGTGCTCCTGCAGCTCTGCCTCTGCCAGATCGCAGCCGTGCTTGCGCGCCTCGGCCATGTCCACGTGCTCACGGAAGTCCTCGAAGAACTGTCCCTCGTAGATATCCCATCGGCCATACAGCCACGCGTCCCGCAGCTTTGGCGGCAGGCTTTCGAGCTTGCGTATGTAGTCCGGGTCTGCTGCCATCAGCGCTTTGTTGTCCGTGACCAGGCTCTGGACGAAGGCATAGTCCTCCGGTCTTTCGTCGTCCTTGTATCTCTTGTCTATGAACAGCCGCTTCACCCAGCCGTGCCCGACGCCGCCGGGATTGCAGGTGTAATAGATCCTCTTCGGGAAATCATTCACGCCACGCACGCAGGCCTTGAGTCTGTCCACTTGTTCCTCTGTCTGCTGCGTCGCCTCGTCTATGAACAGCACGTCAACTTCCGTGCCCTGGAATCGTGCGCTGTCTCTCTCGGTATCGCAGTACCGGAACAGGATCACGCTGCCGGTCGGGAAGCGGATCTCTTTCTTCGCGTCGTTATACTCTGCGAATCTCTTTGCCTTGTCTTCCTCGTCCGTGTGCAGCATGTCGCACAGCGGCTGGATGTGGTTGGCTCGCAGCTCCGGGTATGTCTTGCGCACGATCATGCACTTGATGCCCGGGTACTTGTAGCACAGCAGCACGGCCTTCACTCTTACAGCCCAGCTCTTACCGCCGCCTCTCGCTCCGCCGAACGCAACATACTTGTGTTCGTCCTCCAGGAACTGCCGCTGCTTTGCGCTCGGCTCTGGTATGATCAGCTTCATCGTGCCGCATCCTCCGTGCCGGCGAACGTGATCTCCACCGGTTCGCGCGCTGCCTTTGCTGTCTGCTGCTCAAGGTTCGCGATCCGCGCTCTCTGCTCCTGTTCCTCGAGCGCCATGCGGATCTTTGTGATAGCCTTTGTCCCGTTCAATGCGCGCACCAGCCCTTCGACCTCTCGCCAGTCCTCAATCTGGTCGCTCTCAAGCCTGCGCACGATCCATTCAATAGCCAAAGTCGCGCCCTCGAATATCAGCTTCGCCTCTGTCACGTCCTTCTTTTTGGGCTTTGTAACGTCACATGTGACGGGCTTCTTCGCCGCTTCTGTTCCGACGTTGAGCCGATAATCTGCACGCTTCGCTGACCACTCTTCTCTCTTCGCCCGGTCGCGCAGCGTAGGGAACGAGATGTTATACTTCGCAGCCAGAGGGCGCATGGCAATGTCGGTCGTGATATATTCTTTCGCAATCTTTTTCCAGTTCGGTTGTGCCATTTCGCACCTCCTCCCTAATATTTTACCGAAACATGGCGGTCGTTCTCTACCACCGATTAACGGAAAGGCAGAGGAATTTTCACTCCTCTGCCTGGTATTCTTTGTTCAGCATTCTGTAAAGGCGGCAGCGCTTGTACTCGCCATCGCATCGTGCCTCGATGTAATCCCGCGCGTACTCCTTCCTGGTGAAGAATAACGCAAGCGTTGTGCCTTCCTCCGGTCCTTCGCAGGAGATCATCCGGTACTTGACTCGCGCCATATTGTAAAAAGGGCATTGCACTCGCGTATCCAGGTCGGCTTTCCCGGACTGCGCTCTGATGGATTTATACTTGTTTTGAGCGGACGAGTATTCGCTTCTGATCGGATCCTGCGGCTCGCAGTCTATACATACGTCGCTCTTTTTTCCGTTGTGCAGGCATGTCTCGCACAGCCAGTCCTTCATGTATCCGCCTCCTGTTTCAGCCAGTCGAGAATCGGGTGCATTTTACCCTCATACATTGGAATCCACCCGGCTATATCGCATAGCCACTCAGCCAGTTCCTCATCCGTCATAGCGCGGATGCGGTCGGCGTTGGTCTTGACCTCTCGCGTGTTGTAGTAGCAGTTCTTCTCGCACTCGCCATCGCCTTTTCTGATGGCACAGAGATTCCCCATCCTGCACTTAGTCTTTACTCTCATCACTCGCCCTCCTCATATCTCACAGGCTGAATTGTATCTGCCCAAACTGATACGCCACACACCGGGCATTGAATATGACAAGTAAACACTTCGGATTTCTTGTACTGAATTTTCGACTTGCACTCACAACAAGTTACCTCGTAGATAGGCACGGGCTTTTTCTCCGTAACAATCATGTCTCGCCCTCCTCTGCCGTAGGCGGTGTAGGTAGCGGCATCCAATGGGTGACGCGAGTTATCGGTGCTTTGATAATGAAATCGTCTCTCGCGTTGAGGTAGTACACTTTTTTCGTAATACCGTTCATCCACCCGCACGATACTGTTCCGTCATCCATCATAAGACAAACATTTTCACAAACTGCACCGCTATCATCGCCGCCAACAGGCAACTGCTCCGTCACGGGAATCCAGCGGGGTCTATTCTCATCACGCCCTGCGTCATACCCAAGCGTCCACGCTTTGCCATAGATACTCCCTGCGTTGCTCAGTTCCTCTATGGCATCGGCGGCTTGCTCTGCGTTTTCAAGAGCATCCTGCGCTTTGCCATACTTAACGCATAAGCGCAAGGATTCTATCAGCTTGTCATACATCAGCTTTCCTCCCTCTGTTTCCAATGGCAGCACCATTCCTCATTCTTAATGCTGTGCAATTTCCAATACCAACAAGCGCCGTCATACGGTTTAACCCTTATATGCTCGGTTTTGTACCCGCAAGTCTCGCAAGTATTCACCACAGGCCGCACATCTGCGGCGGGGATGTTTAGAAGCCGTTCGCGCATACACAACTCGCTCTTGCTGACATGCATCTGGCTCACGGCGTTTTCAATCGCCGCCTCGCGTTCGATGTATTCTTTTTCAGCCATCTTTGCCTCCCTCCTGCAGCGCTTCTATCTGCCTACGCAGTCTCACGATTTCGCTCTGGTCAAGCTCGTGCAGGTGCATCAGCTCCCGGATCGCGTTCGCTGCCCGGTGCATCAGCTTCCAGTCGCACTTCCACGATACTGTCTGCTTGCAGTCGTGGCACGGCCCGCCGATCGAGCAGTTCTCCAGGTCGTGGATCAGTTGCCTATACGTTTTCATGTCTGCCCTCCAGCGCATCGAGCGCTTTCTTGTAGTTGTTCGCCGCGATCCGCAGCTTCTCTATCGCCTTCTCCGCCTGCAGCGCCAGCCGGTACTCCGACGTCTCCGTCTGCCCGGTCAGCTTGTACATCGTGGCCAGGTCCTTGAGGTCACAGATCAGCTTCTCGTAGTCCATCTCACACCTCCTGTACCAGCAGGCCATACCGGAAGTACAGCATCTTCTTCTTTGCCGTGAATAGCTCATAGGCCGCGCCCTTCTTGTATCCCTTCACGTCCTCGATCACGGTCTTGCCGCCCAGCGTGTACACGAAGTCCGCTATGTACGTCAGCGCTCGCAGCCCTTCTGCGGGGTACGCGGGTACCAGCTCAAACTTCACCTGCCGGCGGAGGTCCCGGATCTCTCCGTTCTTCTCCATGTAGTGCAGCACGAGCCAGCGCTCGCCCTCTTTCCTGGAGTCAAAGGTCTCGCCGTATAAGAGGACCTTCTTCGCGTGGTATTTATTCATCCTTGCTCTCCTTCCCCCAGCCGTACTTGTCCATGATCCGCTTGAGGTCTTCCTCGTCCTCTTTGGTAGCGTGGCGGCTGATCGTAGCGCCCGGCTTTTTATTCCGCTGCTCCCATGTCCGGATCGCAGCCTTCCAGTCCTTCATCTTCGTCTTGCCGAGCATCCAGTTTCTGGCCTCGTAGTAGTCGGTGAAGTGCTGCGCGTCTATGTTGTTGTCTCTCTCCCGGCAGTATGCTGCTACCTCTTCGACTGTCGGAGGCGTGAACTTCTGTGCGCGCGTTATAACATTCGTATTCGGATTGGATTCGTATTGGATTGGATTGGATTCAGGCGGTGGATCACGGTGGCTCACGGTGACACACGGTGACACAGCATCCGCATCCTCTGGCCCGGGGTATCTCGGTCTCTTCGTCTGGATTCTCTGATGCTGCTCCCAGTTCGGGAAGTACAGGTAGGGCTTGCCGCCTACATTGTAGAGGCAAACGCAGCCTGCACCCGCCAAAGCGTGCAGAGCGCTCTCTATATCCTTGACCGTTACTCTCTCCCGGAGGGGGAAGACGCTGCCCTTGATCATCGCCGGGCGAGCGTCCCCTCTTCCGTAGTCATCCACGTATGTGATCAAACCTACCCAAAGCCGAAACTGGAAGTCCGATAACGAATTGAGCTTTTCAGATCCGCATATCGAGTCTTTGATTATCCTGTTCGGCATGGCGTGCTCCTTTAGAACGGAAGCTCGACGTCGTCGTCGCCCAGCTCTTCAAACGTCTGCTGCTGCGCAGGATAGGCCGGTTCTCTCTCCGCGCCGGTGTTGTCTCTTGCGGCGTTCTTTGGTCCACAAAAGTCGATGGTCTGGACGACGACCTCTGTCGCATAGCGCTTGTTGCCGTCGCGATCCTCGTACTTTCGATTGGCAAGGCGACCATCAACGACAGCCTCCTGCCCGCGGGTGAAATAGTTGTTGATTCGCTCGGCGGTTCCTTCCCATGCCACGCAGTTGATGAAGTCTGCCGGGTCTTCCCTCTTCATCTTGTCCACCGCCAGCGTGAACGTGCAGACGGACTTGCCGGAATTGGTCTTGCGAAGTTGCGGGACGTCGGTGAAGCGCCCGTGAAGTGTTACGTGATTGATCATTTTATTTCCTCCTGTAAATCAAATCGTCTTCGTCCCATTCGGGGTACTTGCTTTGTAGATACTCCCGGAAATATTCCCGCATGGATCTCCTGTCCGTGCTCTGGTCATATCTCCGGTGGCAGGCGTTGCAGAGGGTCAGAATGTTCTCCTCTATTCCCAGCCCGCCGTGTGATCGCGCGATGTAATGTGCTACTGGGGCTGCGAGAGGAGAGCCGCAGTACACGCAGCAGCCCCCGTCTCGCTCCCATACTCTGGCCTTAACCTCTTTCGGGATCGCCAGAGCTTTCGTCCTCTTGCTCATCCCCATGAGTTCAGCAGAGACTGCAGCTCTTCCTCCGGCATGGTCTCGATGTCCATGTTGCGCGCTTCCTGGACCAGGTAGTCGATCACGCGCGCCATCTCTTTGCTGTCGTACAGGTGCGTCCCGTAGTATGCGTTGATGATGACATACGCCGGAGTGTTGCCGACGATCTGCACCTGGTACCCTGTGCCCTGCGATTCCCACGCGCGGATGAACCGCTTGAGATCTTCGCTGCCGACGTGGCATTGCAGAAACTTCCCGGCGTCTCTCACAGCCTGTCGGTATACCTCCTCTTTTGGGATCCCGACAGAAGATGCGATCTTGTCGCAGAGTAGCCATAAATAACTATTGGCATCCAGGCTTCTGCGCTTCGATTTCTTAATCAGTTCGTAGTTGCCAGGCTTGAATGTGTAGGCAAGCCGCCTTGCCTCCTGGCAAGGGCCGGGGAGTGTGAGGATCAGCTCCCGGCCATCCAGTCTTACCGCCTCAACTTGCATTCGCTGCCTCCGCTGCGCAGTCCACGCACAGCACCTTGCCGAACTTGTCCATGCTCTTGCGGGCGATCGCCGTCGGCGTCACCGTGCGGCCCTTGCTGTCGATGAACGGCTTGATCATGTTCTTGCAGTTCTCGCAGGTGAGGATCGGCTCGTCTGTCTTCTTCGTCTGCGGCGGTGCTACCTTTGCAGGAGCCGCTTTCTTCGGCGTGGTGGCTTCTTCGCTCGGCGTGTATTTATCGCGGTCTTTCTCGAAGTACACGTCAGCGCCAATGCCGAGAGCTTTTGCCGCTACCGAGATTGCGTCCGTCAGCGCCATCTTGTAGCACTCGTCCGACATGTACGCGCCGCTTCTCTCTTCCGTGAGGAAGGATGCCCCGCCGGTTCCGACGACCGGCTGCGAGATTTCGCCGTTCCACTTGTAGTACAGCTCGATGTCGACGAACGCGCGGATCTCCGCGTCCGTTCCATCTGTCTGCTTGTCTGTGATCTTGTACCACCAGCCAATCCCACACGGCCCGAAGACTTCGGTCAGCCGTTTGATTCGCCACATCGGATTGATATCCGTGAAGCCCTTGAGCCTGCCGGCCTGGATTACTTTCTTCGCCTCGTCCGGGCAGGATCTGAATTGTTCGTAGAGTTCCATGTTATTCATCGTTTTATCTCCTCACTTGATCTGCATGTTCTGTACCGTCACCATCTGCACGTGCGGCACTTTCTCGCCTCTCTTGAGCGCTTCCTTGATCGCCGTCTTGTTCGGCTCCGGCTCTTTGTAGGTCAGCAGGTCCTTCCACCTGCGCTTCGCCCACGCGACGAACTTCTCGCCCACCTCAAGCCGCTGGCTGCTGCGGTAGCTCACGGCCACGCGTGCGGTCTTGAAGCTGTCGCCCTGGAGCACGAACTCCAGATACTTCTTCGCCCGGTCGGCTGCCTTCTCTGCGGCCTTCTGCCTCTCGGCCAGCGCGTTCTTCTCTGCCTTGATCGCCTCCGCTTCCGCCGTGAGATTCTTCACGGCCAGCGCCAGGTTCTCGATCTTGGCATCCCGCGCCATCTGCAGGCTCTCCAGCTTCTCCGCGTCGAACAGCAGCTCACCGGTCTCCGGGTCCACGCCTTCGTTCAGCAGCTCCTCGATCTCTCTTTTAATTTCATAGATTTTCATATCGTTACCCCCAAGTTTTTCAGATGCTTTCTTAATCCGCTCAAGCCCTGCAGGATGCTCATCGCCCTGCCGTGCTCCCGTTTATAGAACACCACCATGTCGTCGATCTCCGTCGACAGGTAGTACCCCTTGCCGCTGTTCATGATCACGTAGCCGTAGTCTCTCGCCTGCCGGATCAGCTTGCGCAGGTTCCGGTCGTTGACGTCCAGCTCCTCGCAGAGCTGCCGCCGGGTCTTCGGCTTTGTGTCGAGCGCGTTGATCAGATCCTCAACTTCAAACGGCAGCGGCTCTACAGGCGTTTCTGGCGCGTTTACTGTCGCGATGTAAATCTGCCCCTCCTCGTCCCAAAGATCGCGCACAGACGTTTGCAAGTGCCTTGCAAGCGAACGTGCAACGACGGGCGTCGGGAGGCATACACCGTTCTCAAATCTGCTGATCATTCCCGTGTCGATTCGGGGATCTACCGTTTGAATCAGAGCAGCAAGCTCTGACTGCTTGAGACCCATCTCCTCGCGTGCTGCTTTCAGATTATTCATCGTCGTCCATAACCTCCCAGGCTTCCATCACCTCGATGCAGTTGTCGCATCCCACGATATCGCCCCATCTGTCTTTATAAATTTTTTCTGCTGATTCACCGCAGATAGGGCAATACACATCCTCTGTTCCCGGTATGCCGTCTCTCTCTAATAAGCGGATAATCCTATCATCTCTGTCCATCGGCTTTACCTTTCAGCTCCTGTGCTCGCTGCGTCCAATACCGGAGCCTTTCTTCGGCGCGTTTTGCATTCCGGTATGCCTTGCAGTATTCGCTGTTCTTCTGCGACCACTCGCGGTGCCGTTTTGCCTGCTGCTCTTTGTGCGCGTGATAATACGCGCGGCCATAGGCCCGCAGCTCTTCGCGGTGTTCCTCCTGGTATTTCTTTTGGTAGGCCTTCTTGTCGTAGCTCATTTCTTTGCCTCCTTGTACACGTCCCCGAAGAACCGGGAGACGAGATACACGACGACGCACAAGAGCACGAGCGTGGAAAAGACTTCGCTGTTGAGGATCTGCAGCACGCCGTAGCAGGCCGCATAGCATAAGAATTTTTTCATTGTCTTTTTGCCGGGGGTATGGTATAATCTCTCTGTCCATAGAGCGGTTTACCCCCGCGTCTCCTTTCTGCCGTCGGTGCGCCAACACCGGCGGCGCTTTTTATTTCTTCGCCCGGTCCAGAGCCTGCTTCGCCACGGCGATCTTGCCGTACAGTTTGCGCAGCTCCTCGTCCTGCGCCTGGTTGATTGCTTCCAGCTCATCGACTCTTTGCTGGAGCTCGACGTTCTCGGCCAGCGCATTGGCATACATACCAGCAGCGGCCTTCATATACTGTTCGCCCTGCTCATAGAGCTTCTTGTAATTTTTGAATAGTTTCATGTTTCCTCCTTCACGTGCAGAGCTGTCGTGCCAGGTCTGCCTTTGCGATGCGGCCTGTCGTCTCGTTGAACGCGATGCCGTAGTTGTGGATGGTGGTGCGATTGACGCCGATGAACTTGGCGACCTCGTTCTTGTTGAGCATCCCCTTGTCCGGGAACATCTCGTTGAGCTGATCGAGCACGCCGCGGTAGCCCGCCTTTTCTCTGCTCATGCTTCCGCCTCCTTCGTGGTCTTCGGCTGCCGGCGCATCGCTCCGCGGATCATCTTGATGAACTGCATGAAGCTCCGCTTGCTTACGGTCGGCGTTCCGATCGCCTGCCGCGATCCGGTGTGATACGGTCTCGCCCGGAACTCGCTCCGGTGCGAGCGCTTGCTGTGGTTTGCTTTACTGCTCATGGTTTTCTCCTTTCATCTGACTGCGTTCAGCAGCAGGTAGATCGTCGAGATCCAGACCGTCGCTGCTATAAGTGCGAGGTAGATTTTTTCTTTCATGGTCTCTCCTTTCGTTATTGCAAATCCCTCCCGTGCCGTGTATAATCACGGTGGTGCTGGTTCCGACAGCACCCTCTCCCGGCGTGGGAGAACGGAAGACATCTGCGCTTCGGCGTGGGTGTCTTTTGTTATTGCAAAAAGTTTACCGTAGTAAACGCTCAAGATAAAAAAATATCGCTCACAGTGCATCCAAGTGCATCAGAGATTGAAACAAGCGTACTGACCTTGCAGTCCACCTTCTGGTTCGTCTCCAATTTGGATATCATTGTGCGCGATATTCCCGCTTTTTCAGCTAATGCTGCCTGGCTCATGCCGAGCTTTTCTCTTGCTTCCTTAATACGGTTACGGATCATTTATCTCACCTCCTCGCTTGTTAGTTTAACACAGTAAACATACAATGTCAAGACTATTTTTGTTCAGCGCAGTAAACTTTTTTCTTGACAGTTTGTTCTTCTTATTGTATATTAGAGTAAACAATAGGAAAGGAGGCGGAAGCTATGGAACTGCGCGATTATATAAAACAATACCGGGAAGAAAACGGCCTGTCTATGCAGGAGTTTGCCGACCGCTGCGGTTTGAGTAAAGGGTACATATCCATGCTGGAAAGCGGGAAGCACCCTCAAAACAAGCGCGCAATCGTCCCGTCTATTGAAACATACGGGAAACTGGCGCGAGGCATGAACATGTCAATCGACGCTTTGCTTCGAGCCATTGACGGGAATGCTGAAATACAGGTCGGCAGTTTTATCGCTGCGCAGAATGGCTCGTCCGTGTTTGATGTAGCACATGAGGAAGAAGACGACTTCCCGGAAGCCCGCCTCATCGCCCGCGCCGGCAAGAAGATGACACCCGAGCGCAAGGCAGACATGATGCGCATGCTCAAGATGATGTTCCCGGAGGAATTTGGAGAAGATGAATGAACGAGACCGCCGTGTATATATGGTGGTAAATACAATCGTCAACCGTCACGTGTATAAACTGCCGGTTGACATCCGAAAGATCTGTGAGGCATACGGTGCGCATTGGCTGACGTTCACAGAGTTTGGCCAGACGGCAGCAGAGGTCATTGGCAATAACGATGGAGCCGCGGTTGATCTGCCTGGTGGAAAGTGGGGCATCGTTTACAACGAGAAGATCGCAGCGAACCGTCTGCGCTTCACGCTGGCCGAGGAGCTGATGCACTATCTGATCGGTCACAGCAAGGACGAGGACTTTGTATTCTGGCGGCAGTCCTATACCCCGGAGACGTACAGGCTCTACGAGGCCGAAGCGAAGCGCGCCGCCGGCATGATCCTTGTGCCGCCCACGATTTACTATAAGTACCGCAAGGTCTACGGCACGGATCAGATTGCAAAACTGTGCGGCGTCTCCGAGCCGTGCGTCTATACCGTCGCGAAGTTCTACGAGGAACACGAGGAAGAGATCCGCGCTGCGTTCACGCGCAAGACTATCCTGTGCGACACGCGCGGTCTGATAAGAAAACACCCCCTGCGTCCGCGTGCGGTCGTCGGGGAGAGTCTGTAAACGATATGATGTTTTTTCGTTTTCTGTTTGGCGTGCTTGGTGTTATTACTATGGTTGCCTTTATTGTTGGCAATATCTTATCGTACATCAACCAACGGCATCCATCTGACAAACTCCAAGCGGCAGTTGGGATTTGCATTGCTATTTTTTGGGGTGGGGCTGTGCTTGCTGTGGTTCCATCTCTGATTGTGCTCTTTAATACGAGGAAATGAAAAAGATAGACTATGCTTCCCTGTACACGCTGCGCTCTGACGGGCGGTACATGGGATACTGGCACGACGCTCACGGTCGGCATGCGATATACGACCGCGATCCGGAGCGCCTGCACAATCGAATACAGGATAAGGAAACGCCGCAGCGTACCACGTTCGCGCAGGTCCTTGACGCATGGGAAGCGAAGCACCGTGACGAGATCAAGGATCGCACCTGGTCGAACTACGCGCCGCACGTGGCCGAGCTGCGTGAGCTGTACGGAAAGACGCCGGTCGAGGATCTGACGGCCTTCGACGTCACGCAGGATCTGCTCGCGCAAAAGGCAAAGAACTATTCCTTCACCGTCGTCAATTCCCGCCGGTGCATCTGGCGCATGGCGCTCGACTATGCTGTTGCGGATCCCTCCATCCGCCTGCCGTATAACGTGGCGTCA
>Ga0310694_10000770_pt1 | contig 40184 bp, 28 predicted proteins | sample 174DNAGHGhighgp2_FD_203884 | JGI IMG/M metagenome (GOLD analysis project Ga0310694, IMG submission 203884) | Sheep rumen microbial communities from Palmerston North, Manawatu-Wanganui, New Zealand - 1742 DNA GHGhigh gp2 (v2) (version 2) | ecosystem: Host-associated > Mammals > Digestive system... | reverse complement strand
ACCACCATCAGCGTCTACATGCCACAAAACAAGATGCATCTCATTAAAACCATGCCCATGAAGAGGCATAAGCCAATCGCAAAACTATTCGAAAAGGAATTTTGGGAGGCGCAATGACGAAGTCAGGTGTCAAATGCTACATTCCCAGTGGCTATGTTGACCTCGGGCTGCCCAGCGGCACATTGTGGGCAACGTGCAACATCGGCCGCAGCGTCCGTCCCGTGCAGATTGTCATCAATTAGGAGTTGTTCCTTCAATTAACCATTACGGCAGGCTTGCTTCGTTGCAGGCCTGCCGTTTTTTAATTCTCTTGAAAAACGCAACGTGTCGCGTTTGCCAACACAACGTGTTGCGATGCCCAATGCAACGTGTCGCGATGGTCAACGCGGCACGGTGCGTTTGGGGGCTTCGTGTGGAGAGCTTATTTCAACACCTTTTTGCCTCCCGTGATGTAGATGCCGTCGGGGAGCATGGTGAAGCCTTCGGCAGAGCCGGACACCCTGACGCCGCCGAGGTTATACACGTTGCCGTTGGCTGCGGCACTCTCTTTGCCCTTGATGCCGGTGGGGTCTGCCTCGTCGAAGCCGACGATGAGGTCGGCAAGGATGGGCATGTGGTCGGATGTCACCTTGTCGTCCACCACCTCGTAGCTAACCTTCTGCACGCCTCCTATGGGGTCGTAGCTGACGATGTGGTCAATGACGTAGATGCCGTCGCTCCATGTGGGTGTGGTGAGGTCGGAGTGGTAGGTGAAGCCGTTCTGCTGCAGGTACTGTGTGAGCACGCCGCGTGCGCCCTCCATCTCGGCGTCGGTGCCGTCGTCGTTGAAGTCACCGGCAATGATGAGGGGCTTGCCCTTCTCCACCCATCGCTCTGCCTCTGCCTTGATGACGGGGCCGGTGCCTCGCCTTGCGCTTGCCGAGAGGCCCACATGGAGGCTGGCGAAGACGTAGTTCTGGAACTCGGCAATCAGCATGCGGCGCGGCTCGAAGTCGGACGTCAGGGAAACGACCTTGACGGAGAGCGGCATTTCGGAGCAGAGGATGCCGATGCCGTAGCCCGTGAGTGCGCTGCAGAAGATGCCGTACATGCCCGTCGCTTCGGACAGTTCCTTTATCTGATACTTGTAGTTCGAGCGGGAGCCGAAGACGCTGTCCACCTCTTGCACGGCCACCACGTCGGCATTCTGTGCCTTGATGACCCTTGCCGTGCGTGCCAGGTTCAGGCCGTCCTTGTTGCCCGCACAGTGCTTCACGTTGTAGCTGAGCACACGCAGCGGCTTCTTCTGGTACCTGTCGTAAACCGGCTCGGTGTAGTTGCCTTTCGCTGCAGCCGCAAGTTCGCTGATGTATCTCTCATACATGATGTCGAATGCACCATGGGCAAGGGCATCGTCGGCTTTGTTCCAAAGGTTGCGCAGCGCCTCGGTCTGCACATCGTCGAGGTTGCCGTATGGCACCACGTCGGGGTGTGGCACCTCTTCCATCTTGTGTGCCAGGGCCAGCCTGAGCTTGGCGGAAGGAGTTTCCAGCTGCGCGGCATCCACCTTCTGCAGTTTCCAGGTCGCCGTCTCGCCGATTGTCTCGGCTGCTGCCGCACGGATGTGGAAGCCGGCGTCGGCGGTGCCGGCATAGAGGGTGTCGCCTTCGGCATTGCAGATATAGAGAGACTTGCGCTCGCCCGGAACGGTTCTGAAGGTCAGCGGCTCCTGCATCTCGTCCGACATGAACACGTTGCCGAACCTCGTCGTGTTGCTGACGTACAGGTCTGTCACATAATTGTAGATTTTGTAGAGGCCGTTGCTCTTGTCCACAGCCTCGATGTAGAAGATGCTTCTCGGGTCGCCCTCGTGCAGGGTGTACCAGAATAGGCTTGCGTCTTCATTGTATGCCAGCTCGTCCGCCATCCGTTCCGTCCAGCACTTCTTCTCTGCCAGGTCGGGGTTGGCGCTCACGATGTTGTAGAATCCGTCGGAGACAGAGTAGAATTCCGGCTGTGTGTCGTCGCCCGAGCCGCCCTCCACGGCGTAGAGATGCCAGCGTGCGGGGTAGCCGTAGGTTGCCACGTCATCCACGTATGAGGTGACGCCGACATCCTGCTTGGCGAGGCAGTTGTTGGGGCGGTCGCTGCGCACGAAGCCCTGCACATGCGGCGAGCGCGGGTCCTCGTCGCTGATCATATAGAAGCGCCCTGCGCCGTCCTCGAGGTCGGTCAGCTCGTAGCCGACGGGAGTTGTGGAGAAGAGCACGTCGTTGTCCGAGCCGGTCTTCCGGCCGAGGTACTGCCCCTTGACCTTGTTCTTGAAGGCCCAGCGGTCGTCGTCCACTTTCTCGGCAATCCACTGGAAGGCCTCCTCCTCTTCGTCGAAGTCGCCCCAATAGACATACTGCTCGCCCCACTTGATTTTGTAGCTGTCCAACTGTGTGGACATACCCTTGGGCAAGCCCGTGTTGTTGCCGTTGAACTTCGTCCGGTCGCTGATGATGAAATAGGCCTTGCCTTCCTCCAGGTCTTCCGGATAAAGCACGCGCGAATAGCCCTCGATGAGGTTCTGTGCCTTCAGGGCAGGCGCTGCCATCATTGTTGCAATGAAGAGCAGCATGAGAGATTTCAATGATTTCATGATATAAATGTTTTAGAAGGTAGAATTATTTGACGTATTTCCCTGCAAAGTTACGAAATAATATGAATAGGACAAACAAAAGCCGTGGGAAAAACGAGATTGTTTCCTGCTTTTGTTTCTGTGGGAGAGGACATCCTTCTTGCGAGGCATCAAAACGCGGCACGGTGCATTGGTCATCGCGGCACGGTGCGTCGGTCATCGCGGCACGGTGCGTCGGTCATCGCGGCACGGTGCGTTTTTCTGCATAGCAAAGGAGGCAGCTTCCTTCTGCGGAAACTGCCTCCCGACAAGAGTGTGTGTCACGACGGAACTATTCGTCTGCCCAAATGTCCCAGGAGGTGTTTTCATTCGTCAGCGCGTCACCGCCTGTAACGGTCTTTTGGGTATTGATGCTCAGGCTCTCGGCAAGCATCTGTGCTGCCTGTGCCTCTTCAATTCTAATGGATGGCTTGATGTACTTCATATTCAAAAGTTAAGAAATCAAGAAAATATGAGAATTAGAAAGAAAGGGCTGTGCCTTACGACGAACTGTACACACAGCTCCTTTCCTGTTCTCTAAATATCCTATTGTCTTATTTTAATATCTTCTTGCCGTTCACAATGTTAATGCCCTTCTGCATCTTCTGGATGCGCTGTCCGGCAAGGTTGTAGATGGCTGTCCTCTCTTCCGTCTCTCCGATGGGAGAAGCGATGCCGGTTGCGTCGTCACCAGTGAAGTAGAAGGCCTTCACGCCGCTTGCACTTTCAAGGTAAGCCTTGCCTGCCTTGATGACACCTGTGGTTGCCTGGTAGAAGCCCACGGGTTCGCTTTCGGGCTTCGCAAGGATGTACTTGCCGGCTGCCTCGATGTCCTCGGCTGTGCCCTTCAGGTCGTTGCCTGCTATGTTGTCGGGATGGCCGCCATAGGTCACGGTCATGCTGACGATACGGATCTGGCCGGTGCTCGTGTTGGTGAGCGTTATGCTCTCTGCACTGCCTGTCCATGTCTTGGAGGCAAGGGCATAGGTACCGTCGCTGAAATCATAGCCACCGCTCTTGAGAGCATAGTTGGTTCCGGCGAATGTGAACTCTATCTTGGTGATGGGCGTTGCGGCGGAGATGGTCATGGTGTTGCCGCTATAGACACGTACTGCTGCACCGGTGGTGTAGTACTTGGGAGTGATGCTGCTGGCATTTTCGCCCATGTTGAAGTCGAGAGTCAGTTCCCCAAAGTTGTGGGTCGAGAGCTCTTCTGTATTCTCAAGGCCGAGGTCGGCGAATACGATGTCTATGCTCTTCTCCGTGGGAGCAGCGGGCATGAAGCCATAGAAGCCGGGAGCACCCTTCAGTATCACTGGCTCCCATGCGGGAACAACGTCTGCCACTGCATTGAGCTTCAGCCATTCGTCTTCGACCTTGCCGGTGAAGACTTCAACGCCAGCGGGAACATTCACTGCTGCGGGGATATACATCGTGGCATAGCCGGCATCGGTAATCTCCTTCACGGTGGCGTGCGTCTTGTCGAAGACAGGATAAGCGTCCTGGCCGATGTTCTGATACCAGCCATTGCCCAGCTTTGCTGCAAGCGAGCCGTTGGCTACCTCTTCCTCGGTTATCTGGCTTTGGTCAATCAGGTCGCCGGTAAGCACCTTTCCTATTACATTGAGGTAATAGCAGTTGTTGATGGTGATGGTGCCGCTCTGGTGTGTCAGGGTGAAGCAGTTGCCTGTGCCTGTGCCTTCGGTGAGCTTGCAGAGGCTGTAGCAGTTGTTCAGCGTCGTGGAAGAGCCGCTATTCGACCATGCAGAGAAGCTGCTGTACATCGAGGTGCCTTCGTAACCCATCTCGCCAAGTGTTGCGCAGTTGTTGAAGGTGATATTAGCATAGTTTGCACCCAGCATACCGCCGTCGCCTGTCACGCCGCTGCGCTGTCCTGTTATGTTGACATTCGTGATGACGTTCTCAACGAGAACTGTGCCGTATGCACGACCGATGAGCGCACCGTAGTGAATGTTCGTAACAAGCGCACTGCCCTCGACATAGAGGTTGCGGATGGTGGCTCCGTTGACGAAGGCAAACAGTCCGCGCCACTTGTCGGCTACGAGAGCGTAGTTGTAGGTGATGGTATGGCCGCCGCCGTTGAAGGTGCCGGCATACTCCGTGTTCTCTGTGCCAATCATCAGGTCGGGATAGTCGCTCGTGCTGAGGTCGATGTCGGCTGTCAGGAGGACATTGAGGTTTGTCGTACCTTCGTTTGTCTTGGTAGCAAACCAATTGAGCTTCTGTGCAGTGTCGATGAGATAGTAGCCGTCGGCGTTCTGCGTCGGGCTGCCGCAGACTGTGCAGATGCCGTCAGCGCCATACTGGTGGTCGGGCTTCGTGGTCTGGCCTTCGGTATTGCTATAGGTGACAGGGCTGTCGGGCAGCTCTGCGCCGTCGCAACGGAGCGTACCATTTGCATAAACCTGTGCATGGGAAGCGAAGGGAACAGGCAGTGCATCGGTGCCAAGCGTCTGATACCAACCGATGACGCTCTGGTCACCATTCAGCTTGTAGCAGAACTCGCCGTTTGCCATATCTCCGGTAATGGGCGTACCCTGTATGGTGCCAACTTCATTGAGGTAGTAGCAGTTGTTGAACGTGTTCGTGCCACTGCCGTGAGTCAGGGTGAAGCAGTTGCCTGTGCCTGTGCCTGCAGTGAGCTTGCAGGTGGTGTAGCAGTTGTTGAGGGTTGTCGAGGAGCCTCCCTCCGACCAACCCGAATAGCTGCTGTACATTGAGCTGCCCTCATAACCCATCTCGCCGAGCGTTGCACAGTTGTTGAAGGTGAGTTGGGCATAGTTAGCACCCACCATACCGGCGTCGCCTTGTACGCCTGTGCCGGACTTGCCTGTGATATTGACGTCCGTCACAACATTCTCAACGAGCACTGTGCCATTAGCCTGACCAATGAGGGCACCGAAGTGGATAGCTGTTGAAACGACTGTGCCTTCCACGCGGAGGTTGCGGATGGTGGCATCTTTGACGTATGCAAACAAGCCACAGTAACTGCTGCTGATAGTATAGTTGTATTTCACCGTGTGTTCGCCACCGTCGAAGGTGCCAGCATACTGATTAGCACCATTGCCAAGCATCGTGCTGGGGAAGTTGCTCGTAGCCAAGTCGATGTCGGCTGTCAGTTTGATGTTGACAGCAGGATTTCCCTGTGCTATGTATTCTGCAACCCAGGCAAAGTCGCCAGCCGAGCCGACATTGTAGAAGCCTTCGCTATCGGCAGTGAGATAATTAGCCTGCCATGCGCCGCAGACCGTACACCATCCGCCTTCGTAGGTATGAGGGGGAACGGTCGAGGTTTCGGAGTTGCTATAGACGAGCGTACCACCTGCGCTCGTGCCGTCGCACTTCAGCTCGCCGTTGGCATAGACCTGGGCGTGAGTGGCGAAGGGAACAGGTACGGCGTCGCTGCCGTCGAGGTTCTGATACCAGCCTATCTTACTTTGGTCGCCGTTGAGCGTGTAGCAGAATTCGCCGCTTGTCAGTTGCTCTTCCGTAATAGCTGTACCCTGCACTGTTCCTATCTCATTGAGGTAGTAGCAGTTGTTGAGAGTAACGGGACCACCTGTGTGCGTCAGCGTGAAGCAGTTGCCTGTGCCAGTGCCTTCCTTGAGTTCGCAGGCAGTGTAGCAATTGTTCAGAACTGTCAAAGAGTTTCCATTCGACCATGCAGAGAAGCTGCTGTACATTGAGCTGCCAGGATTACCCATCTTGCCCAAAGTAGCGCAGTTGTTGAAGGTAATCTGGGCGTAGTTAGCACCCAGCATACCGCCGTCGCCCGTTACGCCGCTGCGGTTGCCAGTAATGTCAACATCGGTTACGACGTTCTCGACGAGAACTGTGCCGTTAGCCTGACCGATGAGCGCACCAAAGTGGATGGCTGTTGAGGTCACTGTGCCTTCCACCTTGAGGTTGCGGATGGTGGCTCCATTGACGTATGCAAACAGGCCACAGTAGTTGCTGGTGATGTCGTAGTTGTATGTGACAGTATGCTCTGCTCCGTCGAAGGTGCCGGCATACTGATTGCCGCTATTGCCGACCATGACGTTGCCTGTGAGTTCAATATCGGCTGTCAGAACGGCATCGATGTCTGTCTGGCCTGCATTGACGGCTTCTGCAAAGGCTTCAAACTCTTCGGCTGAGCCAATCTTTGTCCTTGGGTCAACAGGCTCATCGGCATTGAGCTTCAGCAGCCTCCAGCGGCCGGGATAACCGCACTGGGCAGCGTTAGCACTCCCGTAGTCGTCGTCGCCCACTTCCTGCTTGGCAAGGCTGTTGTTGCCACGGTCGCTGCGGAGGTAGCCCTGCACGTGTAGCGAGTGCTCCGACTCGTCGTTGGTCATATAGAATTTGCCAGCTCCGGCTGCAAGGTCAGTAAGCGTATAGCCCACAGGAGCGTCGGAGAAGATAACATCGGCCTCTCCTTCGTTCATGTTGCCCAGGTACTTACTGTTCTCCTTGTTGAGGAAAGCGAACTGGTCGCCCACCTTTTCAGCTGTCCATACGAAGCCGTCGGCCTCCTCGTCCAGGTCGCCCCAATAGACATACTGCTCGCCCCAGTTGACGGCATAGCTCGTCTGCAGCGTGGACATCGCCTTGGCCTTGCCGCTGGTGTTGCCTGCGAACTTCGCACGGTCGCTGAGGATGAAGAACTGGTCGCCGTCCCTTATCTCGCTCGGGTCAGTAATCCAGACAAGCTTGTCTGCTCTGCCCAGCGCCCTCACCTCTTCGTCGGTGAGGGGAGTCTCCCAGAACGCTACCTCATCCACTTCGGTGTCCGTCTTCTCGCCGTCCTCGTCAGCAAGCAGGTAGAAGCTTGGGTCAATCTCCCAGCGGGTCTCCGTCGTAGCGTATTCCAGCACCTTCTCACCGTTCACATACACCTTCAGCTTGCCCTCCGAGTTAGTGAACACCACGCGATACCAGAAGTCGCCCCAGATGCAGCCGAAGTAGCCGCCCATCGAACCGCCGCCTATCTGACTCTTCGAGATGAACAGGTCAGCATCGTTGCCGTTGCTCAGGTTCGTTTGGAACAGACCGTTGTACGCATACGAATCCTCTACCTTCAGGTCAATCATAAACGAGTAGTTCGTCGAGGCACTCGCACCATCGGCACGGGTCACCTTCAAGCCAGCATTGGCTGGAACAAGGATGGCAGTACCATCGGGACCTTCCACTGTGGTAATGTTGGCTTCGCTGACCGTAGCATCACTAATGCCGGGACTGCTTACCAAGACTGGGCTTAGCTTCACATCACCCGACGTCGCGGCCATCAAGTCGCCCGCGTCGTTGAATTTCCACTGACCGCTTGGCTCCGGTGTCTGGGCCAAAGCCGTCAAGTTTCCTGCCATGCCCACCAAGGCAAGCAGAAAGATTGATTGAAATGCTTTTTTCATAGGAAATGATTTTAGGGTTTTAACGTAAATAACGAATCGTTTTTAATGTGTGGGTTATAATAGTTGTTTTTGAAAAAATAATAAGTGCGTTTTGCGCGTTTTTTCATGTAACGCACAGCAAAGTTATGGATTTTTACAAATATAAACAAATAAAGAGCGATTTTTTTTTTGGCTTGCCCTCGGGAATACCGCCGCACACCACGCAGAAAAACGCACCGTGCCGCGATGGCTGGCGCACCGTGCCGCGATGGCTGGCGCACCGTGGTGCGTTTGAAACCCCACCGGGAAGGCCTGGGATGTCTGGCGATTTTCTTAAAGGAAACGCTTTGAGATGGTGAAGATGCGGCCACGGATGCGGCGCTTCAGGGGGAAGCGCTCCTTGAAGACCTCGGGCGTGAGCAGCGTGCTGTGGTGCGCCATGTCGTCGTGGAAGATCTGCTGCAGTTCGTGCGTCGTGGCGGGGTCGAAGATGAAGGCGTTCACCTCGTAGTCGAAGCAGAGCGAGCGTGCGTCGAGGTTCGTGGTGCCGACGGTGCAGAAGAGGCTGTCAATCATCATCACCTTGCTGTGGTGGAAGCCGTCGTTGTAGTACCAGACCTCTGCCCCTCGCTTCATCAGCTTGCGCATCTCGAGGCCGATGACGTCGTCGTTCACCTTGCCGTCGCTCTTCGTGGAGACCATGAACTGCACCTTCACGCCCCGCTCCAAAGCCCTGCGCAGTGCGGCGCGTACCTCTCCGAAGAGCATCGCGTAGGGGTTGACAATCTGCACCAGGCGGTCGGCATTGTCGATGGCGATGCAGTAGGTCTGCCGCATGATTTCGGGCGTTTCCCGGGGCCAGCGGGAGGCGAAGGCGACAGACCCACCCCGACCCTCCCTTAAAGGGAGGGAGTCTGGTTCACAAGTCTCCCCTTTAAGGGGAGATTTAGAGGGGTCGCCCCACATCTTCCAGAACAGCCCTTCGTATGCCTTGACGATGGGGCCGTCCATGCGGATGTGCATGTCGCGCCACTTGCCCACCTTCGGCTTGCCGTGCAGGTAGTAGTCGGCCACGTTCATGCCTCCCGTATAGACTGTCTTGCCGTCGATGATGGCAATCTTGTGGTGGTTGCGGTGCATGAGGTGGTTTATCCAGGGGAAGCGCACGGGGTCGAATGCCTCTATCTCCACGCCAGAGCGGCGGATGCTCTGCTGCAGCGTGTCGGAGAGCGGGAAGTCGCTGTCGTGGTTGCCGAAGCTGTCGAAGATGACTTTGACCTCCACGCCTTCACGCGCCTTGCGGCACAGCTTCCGGGTGAGTGCGCCGCAGATGCTGTCCTGCTGGAACTTGAAGTAGTCCATGAGGATGTACTTCTCTGCCCGCTCCACTTCCTCGAAGAGGTCGCGGAACTTAATCTCCGCCGTCGGCAGGATGCGCACCTCGTTGTTCTCATAAATCGTCAAGCCCATCTGCTTGAAGTCGCGCATCGTCCGCTCGGCAGAGTTTTCGCCCGCGACATTAAGCAGGCAGCCCAGCAAGGCAATGCAGGGAAGGAGGGGTCGTTTGCAATTCATGGCTGCAAAGATATAAAAAATAAATGAAGAATGAAGAATGAAGGATGAAGAATTATTGACTATAAAGAAAACTATGAATTATGAATTAAAAATAAATGAAGAATGAAGAATGAAGGATGAAGAATTATTGACTATAAAGAAAACTATGAATTAGGAATTAAAAATAAATGAAGAATGAAGAATTATTGACTATAAAGAAAATTATGAATTATGAACTATGAATTATGAATTAAATGTCGTACTTTTGCAAATAAATTGTCAAATCGTGAAATCCTAAAAACAGTGAAATTAAATTATGGCAAAAGTAGTAATCAATTCCTTTGAGGACTTCCAGCAGTACGTTGGGCAGGAGCTTGGCGTCAGCGATTATGTGGAGTTGAGCCAGGAGCGCATCAATATGTTTGCCGATGCGACGCTCGACCATCAATGGATTCATGTCGATACGGAGCGGGCGGGGAAGGAAAGCCCCTTCGGGCAGACCATCGCCCACGGCTACCTGACCTTGAGCATGTTGCCGCATCTGTGGGACCAGATAATAGAGGTGAACAACCTGGAGCGCATGATGAACTACGGCATGGACCGCATGAAGTTCGCCATGCCCGTGTTGAGCGGCCAGCACATCCGCCTCAAGACAAAGCTTGAGGAGCTCGCCAACCTTCGCGGCGCCATCAAGACATCCATCAAGTTCAGCATCGAGATTCAGGAAACGGGGAAGAAAGCCCTCGAAGGCCTGGCAACGTTCATCTACTACTTCAAGACTCCCGGCCAACTTTAGGGGGGAGTAAAAACGCGGCACGGTGCGTCGGCCATCGCGGCACGGTGCGTTTGTCATCGCGGCACGGTGCGTTTGTCATCGCGGCACGGTGTGTTTTTAAGTGTGCGGGGGGTCGCCCCAAAGTTCCAGCTGCACATGGTGCGGGTTGGCCGTTGGCTTGGCCAGTTCCCCCCGCGCCTCGTTGCGGGGCGATATGTCGAGGAAGAGGTCGAGCTGTATGGCAAAGTCCGCCTTGATGGCGTATGTGCCGTAGCGTGTGCGGTGGAAGGGCGATTCGTTGCGCTTGCTCTGCTCCCATAGGTAACGCCCGATGCTGCCGCGTATCTCGCTGTAGTTGACGTCAGCAACAAAGAAATCGACGTGCCTGTTGTAGATTCTCCGGGCAATGTTCTTGATGCGGAGGCCTTCGCGTCCGCATTCAAGCAGTATCTCGATAATGTCCCTATGGTAGATGTTATTCACTCTGCAAAGATATAAAAAATAAATGAAGAATGAAGAATGAAGAATGAAGAATTATTGACTATAAAGAAAATTATGAATTATGAACTATGAATTATGAATTAAATGTCGTACCTTTGCAGTCAATAACCTATAATAAGCCGGAAGCATTTTTTCCATTTTCACTCTTCAATCTTCATTTATTATATATAGATAATGTATAGGACCAAGATATTGCTGCTTGCCTGCAGCTTGCTTCCTTTCCTCGCCTCGTGCGACGGTGAACAGGAAAGACACGAGCTCACGCCCGACGTCAGCTCCATCGTCCTCTATGCCGACGAGACCATCGACTCGCTGCGCTTCTTTACCTTCGACAGCTGGACGGTCACGCCGCAGGCGGATTGGATTACCGTTGACGGCGACTCGCACCTTGACCTCGTTCACGACAATTCGGTGCGCTATCTGTGCAAAGTGTTCTTTAATGTAGAGCCGAACACGACGGGCAAGACGCGCACCGGCACTGTGCTGGTGCAGTCGTACGACTATTCCTTCACCTCTCCCTTCGTGCAGCTCGGCTTGCTCAGGCTGTCGCACCCTCTCTTTACCACCGACACATGGCTCAACGAGCAAAGCGGCATCCCCGACGTCGCACACTATGAACTTACAGACAGTGCGCACTGGACGAGCGACTCCATCTGCTTCACCGTGCAGAGCAACTGGGACCTTGTCTTTGCCGACGAGGCTCCCGAATGGCTCGAGCTCGACAACACGATGGGCATTCCCGGCAAGTATAGCGTACACCTCAAGCTTGTCCCGAACACAGACAAGGAGAACGGCAGAGAGGCAAGGCTGAAGCTCGTCAGCGGCAAAGTGTCGAACGAGATCATTGTCCGTCAGCTTCCTGCAAAGAAAGAAGAGTGAGCCATGCAGTACGAACTCTTCAGCGATGCCGACTTCCGGCAGGCGACGCCCTTCACGGAGCGCTCCGTCTGCCTGCTCGGCTCTGTGCCTAAATCCTTGCAGCAAAGGATTGTCGCCCTTGGCGCAAACATCAAGCAAGGCCTGAGCCGCAATGTACATTATGTCGTGCTTGGCAGAAACGCCTCGGCCGACGCGGCGGAAAACCTGCGGCAGCTCGCCTATAACGGCTACACCCCGAAAGTCTTGAACGAGAACGACATCGAAGACATCCTGCAAGGACACTACAGCCCGTACATCGTCCCAGAGCAAATCACCAAGGACTTGCACCTGACGCTCCAGCACTACCTCAACAATCAGTTCCGTTACGAAGGGAGCATGAATCCGCTCTACACAAAGGAACTCTATCTTGCTCCCGACGTGCCGGCCGACCTCTATCAGATGCTCGGCAATCGGGGCGTTTATGCCAACACCTACATCGACGACACGACGGATGTCCTCGTTATCAGCGACGCATCCCTGAAACGTCTTCACGAGGGACAAACCGACGATTCCCTCCGATACATCGAACAGCAATACAACCAGAGCCGCGCACAAGCCTTCCGCTTTCCCATGACCAGCGAAGGCGAACTCCTGTCCTGGCTAAGGAGCTGGAATGAAGCAAATGGCAAATGACAAAAAGATAAAGGTTTAGATGCTCGGAACAATAGTCAATACCGTCACCATCCTTGCGGGCACTGCCTTCGGAGCATTGGTTCGCACGGGCATCGGGGAGAAGTACAAGAAGGTCCTGTTCGACGCCCTTGGGCTATGTTGCCTTGTGCTTGGCATGAACGCCTCGCTCCCCAACATGGCGAAGAGCGAGTTCCCTGTCCTCTTTATCTTGAGCCTTGCCATCGGCGGACTTGTAGGCACGAGGCTTGACCTCTCCGGACGCCTCGACCGCCTCAATGCCCGCCTCAATGCGAAGAGCGGCAAAGAGAACAATGGCGTCCAGGGACTCGTCACGGGGTGCCTGCTCTTTTGCATCGGCACATTCTCCATCGTCGGCCCCGTGCTCTCGGCCCTCTCTCCGTCGCAGGGCTGGGCTTGGGGCGAGTTGGACAACACGTTTTTATATACCAATGCCACGCTCGACTTCGTCAGCTCGGCCGTCCTCGCAGCATCGTATGGTTGGATAATGCTTCTTGCTGCCCCGGTCCTCTTCTGTTGGCAAGGACTCTTCTATGCCATCGGCTACTTTTATGGCGATGGTATGCCGGAACCCATGCGCGTGGAGCTGAGCATTGTCGGCGGCGTGCTTATCATCAGCTCCGGCCTCACCATTCTCGGCATCAAGGATTGCAAGACCGTCAACCTCTTGCCAAGCCTGCTCGTCCCCGTGGTGTACTATCTGCTGCGTTGAGGGCGATAAAGCCCCGAGGCTCAATCGCCCATAATCTTCTTGCCGTTCTTGATGTAAACGGTGTGTGGCTTGAGGTCGCTAACCTTGCGTCCCGTCAGGTCGAAGAGAATGTCGGAATACTCTGAACTCTCTGAAAATCCTGAAACCTCTGAATCCTCTGAAACCTCTGAGCTTTCAGACATTGCGACGATGCCGTCGATGATGTCTTCCGTAAGGTCGCCCACTATGGTGCCGAACTTCGCCCAGCTCGATGCCTGGTACTTTGCGAGGGCATTGGCATAGACGTGAATCGTGGGTTTGCTGTTGAAGATATAATCCGAGAGGGTTGGCGGCGTGAGGGCTTTGACATAGACGTCCTTGACGGGCGAATTATAGAAGACGCCTTGTGCAAGGCTCGATACTCTCTTGCCGACGATGACTGTGGTGAGCATCTCCGAACCGCCGAAGGCTTCAAGGCCGATGGTAGTGACAAGGTCGGGAATGTCTATCATTCGGAGGCCCGAGAAGCGGAATGCCCTGTCCTGTATCTTGGTTATCTTCAGGGGCAGACGCATGGCGACGAGCTTCTTAAAGCTGTCGAAGGCATAGGCTCCCACTGTGTTGAGGGAAGTCTTGTAGGTTTGATAGTAGGCGTCACCGCCAGAGACTATCTTGGCATCCGTAAGGTCTATCGAGGCCAGATTGCCTTCCGTGATAAGTTTGCGCAGATACTTGATGTCCGTTCCGTTGATGTTGCCGCTGACCTTCGCCTTGATGGCTTTGGCGGAAAGGGAATCCTGGAGGACGCCGGCCATGGGCATGACGACATACTCTGCGCCGTTGCCTGCCTTTGTGACCGGGTGGAGCGAGCCGTCGGCGTCAAGAGAAAGAAGAGTTAAGGATGAAGCATGAAGAATAGAAGACGGTATGCAGAAGTTCTTGGCGTTGGCGACGAACTTAAGATTGCCGAAGTCGTCGAGCAACATAAAGCCGAGGCCTCCTTCGCCGTCGAGGGCATAGAGGCTGTCGGCCTGCAGGTAGGTGTATTCCGAAGGCAGGCAAGCCCCGGGCAGATAGTCGGTGAATTGCCCGACGTCGCCGCATTGCCCCACCTTGTCCGACTCGCGGCGATGCTGTCCTGCCGTGGTGAGGAAGTCCGTTGTCGGCACATAGTCGATGCGGTCCTCGATGAAAAGTATCTCACGGTTCTTGGTCGGATACTTTGCTATCTCTGCCAAAGTGTTGTTGATGTCCGCCTGCCTGACCGTCATGGAGTGTTCGCCGTAGTCATTGACCGTGTAGTTGGTGAGCGGCTCGAAGAATCCCCATACCCGGAAGAAGTCCGTCAGGTCCTCCTGCGCCACTTCGCACACCTTGCGCACGAACTTCAGGCAACCCGTGTCGGAGCTGTACAAGGTCAGGGGATCCTCTCGGAGTTTGTTGAAGAGCGTGGGGTAGAAGGAAGTGTTCCTCCCTGCAAGATGATAATAGAGGTATAGCTGCCAGTACATACGCATCTGGCTGTCGAGGGGCCGCGTGAAGAAGGGTTCGTGCCGGGCGTATTCGTCCATGATCGTGGCAAGTGGAGCTCCGCTGGTTGTAACGAGTCCAGTGTGGAAGCGGACGTAGTTGGGGAAGAGGTTGTTCGAGACTTCCGTGCCTCCCTCCACGGTGATTGGCCCCTGGTTGTTGTGTCCGCATTCGTGTGAGGCGCACCATTCGTCGAATGTATCCGTCTGGCTCACGTCGAAGGAGCTTTCCACGCAACCTGCCGTGTTGTACATCGTCCTGAATGATGCCGAGTTGGCAAATCCGCCGTCGGTTGCCTCGCCTTCTATCGCGAAGTTCGGGTTGTTGTAGTATCGTGGGAAGTACGACTGGCCGCCGGTCAGGAAGAAAGGTGCTTCTGCCCGTTTGCCGGAGGCGACGCTCTCGCTGATGCCGGCCAGTTCCTTCTCCCAGACGGTCAGGCTGTCGAACCAGCAGATGCTCTTCTCCACGGAGTTCGGCCAGACGCTGCGGTAGGTGCTTGTCTTGAAGTTGAAGAGCGACTGTCCTCCCTTCACGGTGAATCGCTCGTGCGTTGCGGCGGCGAGGATGGCCTTGTAGTCGCTGTCGTTCTTGCGGCTCACGTCATAATAGCCGTTCACCGTGCCGCCTTCGATATGGATCTTCATCTCGGGCCACTCGTCCAAAGTCTTGGTCATGGCCTTCGTATCGGCTATATATACGATGTAGAAGAGTGCGTCTTCCTTGCCATCGACGACGTTCAGGCCTTTCTTCAGCATCTTTCCCTGCTTGGCGCCCGTCACGAGGTCGTTCCCCTGGCAGCCCGCCATGTAGAGCGTCGCACCTGCCGGCACATCGGCGTCAACAAAGACGTACAGCGGGTCGTAGCTCTTGGTATAGATGCCTGTGGGGTTTCCCATATAGGAGCCGCCGGTCGTCCGGAGCTTGTTGTTCCAATAGCTGGCATCGCTATAGGCTTTGTATGAGTGTATGCGGAAGTCTTGCTCGTATGCTGCCCACTCTTCGTTCTTGAGCTTCAGGGCAATGGAAACCATGTACGACGGCATTCCTTCTCCTGTGAAGGCCTGCGTCAGCTCGTCGTCTGTCATTGCCTTGTACTCGGCCTTCAGTTCGGTGCATGCCGCATCCTCGAAGAAGATGCCGGCCTTCTCATCGACGATAGCCGAGGAGTCCGCCTCTTCCTCCGGATAGTAGTTCTCCAGCCTGCCCAGGAGTGTGCCGTACTGCTTCCAGGCCGATGCCTTATAGTCGTCAAGCACGCTCGAATAGACGCGAATCGTAGGGCTTGCCGTGAAGATGTAGGCGTCCAGCGAAGGCGGTGTCTTGGGCTTCACATAGGCTGTCGTAATGGAAGAGGAGTTGTAGAACACAGCCTGCTCAAGCTTTGACACCCTCTTGCCGATGACGATGGTCTTGAGGGAGTTGCAGTCGGCAAAGCAAGCGCCGCCCAGTCGCGTGACGCCGTCCGGGATGTCAGCCTTGCTGATGCCTGTCTTTGAGAACGCATACTTGCCGATGGCCGTTATGGTTGTAGGCAGGACGACGGTGCGGAGCTTCTGGCAGTCGGCAAACATATAGTCGCCGAGGATGTCGTTTGCCGTGGTGTAGCTCTCGTAGTATGCCTTGCCGCCGCTGACGATGCGGACTTCCGCAAGGTCGAGCGAGGTTATGGCTCCTGCGTTTATCTTTTCGCGCAGGAACAGGATGTCGGTTCCGTTGATGAAGCCCGACAGGCCGAGCTGCTTGTCGGTTTCCGTCAGCAGGCTTGAGAGTGTGCCTGCCGTGGCCACATGGATGTCTGTGCGTGCCGACGCGCCGGAGGCACAGAGACAAAGGAAGCCCGTCAGCAGCAGACGGCGCATCCCCTTTATGCTAAAGGTTTTCATACAGGTTTGTTTTATGGTTCTTCAAGACGCCGGACGGGATGTCTGAAAACGCACCGTGCTTCGACGGCCGACGCACCGTGCCGCGATGGTCATCGCAGCACGCTGTGTTTGTCATCGCGGCACGGTTCGTTTCTTGTCGCTCACTTGGGCATGAACTTCTTCCCGCCTCGGATATAGATGTTGCCGGGCTTCGGGTCGGTAACCTTGCGGCCGAAGAGGTCATAGGTTGAGCCATTGGCCATTGGCCATTGGCCATTGGCCATGTCCTCCTGCTCCTCTCCGATGGCTTGTATGCCGTCAACCATTTCGTCCGTGAGGTCGCCCACGAGCGTGCCGAACCTCTCCCAGTTGGCTGCCTGATATGCTTCGAGCGCACTTGCATAGACGTGGATGGTGCGCTTGTTGCCGGAGAAGAGGTAGTCGCTGACGCCGTTGAGCTGCGGGGGCGTGAGCGGCAAGACGTATGCCTCCTTGATGTTGCCCGAGCCGTAGAACACGCCCTGTTCCATTGTCTTGACGCTCTTTCCGATGACGACGGAGGTGAGGCCGCTGTTATATGCAAAAGCGTCACCACCTATGCTCGTCACATTGTCGGGAATTATTACGGACTTGAGGCTCGAATGCGAGAAGGCGTTGCCGGCAATCGAGGTGAGGCTCAGCGGGAGCTTGATGACGACGAGATTCGCGTTGCTCTGGAAGGTGTTGGGGAAGTTGGTAATCACGGCCTGCTCGAGGTCGATGCTCTTGAGGTTCTCGTTCGTGACGAGCTGCTTCATGTAGTTGAGGTCGGTGGTGTTGATTGGGCCTTTAAGAATAAGCTTGATGACCTGGTTGTTCTCCAGCTTGGTCCTGAGCGTCCCTGCAGTTGCCAGCTCGACGTATTCCGTGCCGTTGCCGGCCTTGGTGACTTCGTGCAGCGATCCGTCGGCATCGTATGAATAGATGGTGAAGTCGTTGCCTACGATTGTCGGGATATAGACGTTCTTGGCGTTGGAGGCATACACGATGTTGTCGTCGGCGTCGAGCATGAAGAAGCCCAAGCCGCCTGTGCCTTCCATCGCATAGAGCGAGTCGGACCTGAAATAGACATACTCCGAAGGCTCACAGGCGCCGGGGAAGTACGAGGTGAACTGCCCGAGGTCGCCGCACATGCCGACTTGGTCGGAACCGTTGCGCTTCTTGCCTTTCGCCTGGAGGAAGCCCGTGGAAAGCACATAATCGACGCGGTCCTCCACGAAGATAATCTCGCGGTTCTTCACGGGATATGTGGCAAGTTTGGCTTTCGTGGTTTTGATGTTGGCCGATGTCACCGCGATGGGGTGCGAGCCGTAGTCGTCAATCTTGCTTCCCGCCTTGATGGGTTCGAAGAAGCCCCAAATGGTGAAGAAGTCGGTGAGGTCCTCCTGGGCAACCTCGCAGACCTTGCGCACGAACTTCAAGCCGCCGTTGTTGTTGTTGGTACTGTTGTAGAGAACCAGCGGGTCTTTGCGCAATGCCATGAAGAGGTTCGGATAGAAGGAGGTGTTCTTCTGCCCCAGGTGATAGTAGAGGTAGAGGTCCCAGTACATACGCAGGCGGCTGTTCACGTCCCTGTAGTAGAATGGCTGGTGGCACGCATACTCCTCCATGACGGTGGCAAGCGTAGAACCGTTGGAGCTGTTAAGGCCGTCGAGATAGTGAATAAGGTTCGAGAACACATTGTTCGATGCTTCCGTACATCCCTCCACGTTGATGGCATGCTGGTTGTTGTGACCGCATTCATGGGCGGCACACCAGTCGTCCATGTTCTTGTTGGTTGCATCAAGGCAGTTTGTGATGCAGGCAATGCCGTTGTAGCTTGTCCTGTAAGCCGTGGAGTTGGCATATCCGGCATCGCTCTCCTCGCCCTCGATGGCAAAGTTCGGGTTGTTGTAGTAGAGCGGATAGATGGCCTCGCCGCCCGTCAGGTACCAGGGATAGCCGGCCTTCTTGCCTGTCGCCACCTCTTCCGTCATGCCCATCAGGTTCTTCTCCCAGACGGCCACGCTGTCGAACCAGCAGATGCTCTTGTTCATCTTCGAGGCAGTGGTGAACACTTTCTTGTAGGAAGCGGTCTTGAGATTGTAGAGGGAGTGCGCTCCCCTGACGGTAAAGCGGTTCAGCTTGGCAGCTCTCAAGATTTTGAGATAGTCGGTGGAAACGTGACGGTTCACGTCATAGTAGCCGTTCACGCTGCCGCCTTCAACGTGTATCTTCATCTCCGGCCACTCGCTGAGCGTTTTGGTCATCCTCTTCGTGTCGGCCGTATAGATGATATAGTAGAGTGCGTCCTTCGTGCCATTGATGATGTTGAGGCCCTTCTCCAGCCTTGTTCCTGTCTTTGCGTTGGTCACAAGCTGGTTCTCCACGCAGCCGGCAAAGTAGAGCGTCGCGTCGCTGGGAACGTCGTCGTTCACGAAGACATAGATCTCGTCGCCGTCGTTGGCTGCATAAATGCCAGTCGGGTTGCCCATGTACGAGCCGCCGCTGGCCATCATCTTGTCGTTCCAGTAGTTGGCATCGCTGTATGCCTTGTAGTCGTGGATGCGGAAGCCTTCCTCGTATGCTGCCCAAGAGCCGTTCTTCACCTTGAGGGCAGTGGCTATCATCAGTTCCGGCATTCCTGCTTCGGTCATGGCCGCCGTCAGGTCCTCGTCGCTCATCTCCTGATATTCCTGCTTCAACTTGGTGGCAGCAGCATCTTCAAAGAAGTCTCCGTACAGGTTCTTGGCGATTTCGCTTGGGTCGAGCTCCTTCGGATAGGTGTTCTCCAAGCCGCCATAGATAGTGCCGAGGCTCTTCCAGTTGGATGCCTTGTAGTCGGACAAGACCTCTGTATAGACATAAATCTTAAGGCTGCCCGATGAGAACAGGTAGCCTGGCACACCCGGAGGCGTGAGGGGCTTCACGTATGCCGTCTTGATGTTGCCCGAGCCGTAGAACACGCCTTGTCCCAAGCTGACCACCTTCTTGCCGATGACAACCTTCTCCAGCGAGTTGTTGTATGCAAAGGCATCGCCGCCGACATTCGTCACGGTGCTCGGGATGTCGATGGCCTTGAGCCCTGTCCTCGAGAAGGCATTCGTGCCGATGGACGTGATGGTCTTTGGCAGAACCATCGTCTGGAGCTTTGAACACTCGTAGAACATCTTGTCGCCGATGACGTCGTTTGCCGTGGTGTAGTTGTCAACGTAGGCTTCGCCGCCGCTCACGATGCGGACGTCCGACCAGTCGAGGCTTGTCACCGTGCCAGCCGATACGAGCTGACGCAGATACTTGATGTCGGTGCCGTTGATGACGCCCGTCACCTTTACTTCCTTTTCAGGATTTGCCAAGAGGGTGGGGAGCGTTCCTGCCGTCTCCACATTCACTTCCGTCACAGCCCAAAGGCTGCCCGACGTAAGACAAACAATGGCTGCAACAAGCAACCTAAAGCATTTTGTGTAAGTTTTAGTGTTCATATTATGTTAGTTTTATGGTTTGTATGCATTGTTCTCATTTTATGACAACTTTCTTTCCGTTTCGTATATATATGTTGCCAGGCCTCATGTCCGTCACTCTGCGGCCCATCAGGTCGAAGAGAATGCCGGAAGACTCTGAGTTCTCTGAATACTCGGAATACTCTAAAAACTCGGAATACTCTGAAGACTCTGAGCTCTCAGGGATTGCAGCGATGCCATCTATGATGTCGTCCGTGAGGTCGCCGACTATTGTGCCATACTCTGCCCAAGCCGATGACTGATACTTCGAAAGCGAGCTGGCATAGACGTGAATCGTGGGATTGCTGTTGAGGAGATAACTCGAGACGCTTGGCGGGTTGAGTGCCTTGCAGTAAACGTCCTTTACCTTGGTGTCATAGAATGCTCCCTTCGAGACGGTCTTTACTGCCTTGCCGATAATCACGGTGCTCAGGTTGTTGCAATAAGCAAAAGCATCTTCGCCTATGCTCGTCACCTTGTCGGGCACATCTATCATGCTCAAGCCGGTTCTGGAGAAGGCATTCGAACCTATCTTTGTGATAGTAAGTGGCAATTTCATGTTAGCGAGTTTCCGCAAGCCATAGAAGGAATAGTCGCCCATGCTGTTGAGAGCTGTGCTGTATGAGGTGCCGTTGTTTGTGTAGTAGGCTCCACCGCCAGTCACGACTTTGGCTTCCGAGAGGTCGATGCTTTGGAGGTTGGCTTCGTTGATGAGTTGCCTCATGTACTTAATGTCCCTGCCATTGATTCTTCCCCCGAGGGTAAGTCTGATGACGTTAACCTGGTCGTCCGTCAGTTCTGTCTGAAGCGTGCCTGCCGTAGCGAGTGTGACGCTCTCTTCGCAATTGCCGGCTTTGGTGACTTCGTGAAGTGTGCCGTCGGCATCGACGCTAAAGATGGTGAAGTCGCGGCCAATGCTTTTGGGTATGACTACGCATCTTGAATTGGCGGCATACTTGATGTTGTTGTCTGCATCGAGCATAAGGAAGCCCACGCCTCCTGTGCCTACCATTGCATAGAGCGAGTCGGAGCGGTAATAGACGTAGTCGGAAGGTTCACAGGCACCGGGGAGATAGCTGGTGAACTGCCCGACGTCGCCCCACTGGTCGCTGTCCTGCCCTAATCGCTTCTGTCCTGCTGTCGTGACGAAATCCGTGGTCGGGAAACTCTCCACACGATCCTCTATGAAGAGAATTACGCGGTTCTTCACCGGGTATTGGGCTATGGCCGCCTTCGTATTGTTGATGTCGGCCTGCCTCGTCGTGACATAATGGTCGCCGTAGTCCTGGACGTAGAGGTTTGTGGTAGGTTCGAAGAAGCCATAGACGGTGAAGAAGTCCGTGAGGTCTTCCTGCGCGATCTCGCACACCTTGCGGACAAACTTCAGGCCCGAGGTGTTGTTGTTGATGTTGGTACCCTGCGACTTCATCTTGTCTGCACGCAGGGCCTTGAATAGCTCGGGGAAGAAAGAGGTGTTCTTCTGTGCCTGGTGATAATAGAGGTAAAGAGAGAAGAACAGGCGCAGGCAGCTGTTGTTGACGTTGCGGCTGTAGAAGGGTACGCGATTCGCGAACTCCTGCATGGTGGTAGTCAGCGGGTTGCCCGAAGTTACCCTGTGCCCTACATGGAAGCGGCAATAGTTGGAGAAGAGGTCGTTAGTGCCTTCGGTGAAGCCAACGAGCAGGATGGGGAACTGAAGCTGATGTCCAAGCTCGTGCGCTGTGCCGTTCTCGTCATAATTCGACGCATAGGGGTTCAGGAAGGTCTTTGTTGCGTCGAGGGAGATATGAATGCCGTACTCTGTGGAATGGGCAACGGAACCCGGCGAGTCGTTATCGACGTAGGTCGGATTGTTGAAGTAGCCGGGATAGAGAGCCTCGCCGCCTGTGAGATAGAAGGGTGCGCCTGCCTTTTCTCCGTTAGCCACTGCCTCTGTCATGCCGGAAAGGTCCTTTTCCCACACCGAAAGGCTGTCGATACATTCTACAGCCTTGGCGATTTTGCTTGGGTACGTCTGCGTGAGGACTGATGTCCTGATGTTCATCACCGAGTGCTTGCCTTTGCAGACAAAGGTGGAGTTGGCGGCAGCCCTCAGGAGCTTCTTGTAGTCGGCGTCGTTGTGTCGGGAAGCGTCGAAGTAGCCGTCAACTTTGCCGCCCTCAATGTGTATCTTCATTTCCGGCCATTCTTCGAGTCTTTTGGTCATCGACTTCGTTTCGGCAGTATAAAGGATGTAGTAAAGTCTGTCTGCCTCTCCGTCTATGATGTTGAGGCCCTTCTTGAGCTTCTGCCCTGTCTTGCCGGAGGTGAACATCTGGTCGATTCCCAAGCCTGCGATGTAGAGCGTCGCGTCTTCTGGCACGTCCTGATCGACAAAGACATAGAGTTGGTCTGTGTATGACTGGACATAGATGCCCGTCGGGTTGCCCATGTAGGAGGCACAACGCACCCAGAGCTTCTCGTTCCAGTATTTCGCATCGCTATAGGCTTTGTACGAGTGGATGCGGAACTCCTGCTCATAGTCTGCCCAGGTGTTGTTCTTTATCTTGAGGGCAATGGCCGTCATCTTTTCGGGCAAACCGGCTTCGGTCATGGCGGAGGTCAGTTCCTCGTCGCCCATCGCCTGGTATTCGGCCTTGAGCTGCGTACAGGCGGCGTCCTCGAAGAAGCCTGCGCACAGTTCCGCGATGTAGTCGCCTTCGTCCGGCTCTTGGGGATAGTAGTTTGCCAGCGTGCCGGAAACAGTGCCGTAGCTCGACCAGCCTAACTCCTTATAGTCCGCCAAGGCCTCCTTATAGACATAGATGGTAGGGCTTGACGAGAAGAGATACGACGGAGGGCTGGGAGGAGTGATGGGCTTCACGTATGCCTTTGTCACGGGAGAAGCGTAGAACGAGCCCTTGCTCAGCTGTGTGACCTTCTTCCCGATGACGACTTTTGCCAAGGAATTGCAATAGGCAAAGGCATCCTCACCTACCGACCTGACGCTGTTAGGGATGTCGATTGACTTGAGTCCCGAGTTGGCGAAGGCTTCCTTCTGGATAGAGGTCACAGTCGTTGGCAGCACCATCGACAGGAGCTTCGGGCATCGGTAAAACATCTTCTCGCCGATGACGTTGTCCGCCGTCGTATAGCTCTCGTAGTAAGCCTCGCCGCCGCTCACAATGCGGACGCCAGACCAGTCGAGGCCCGTCACCGTGCCTGCCTCCACAAGCCCTCGCAGGCACTTGATGTCGGTGCCGTTGATAAGGCCCGTCACCTTCACTGCTTTGTCGGGATTGCCGATGAGGGAAGAAAGCGTGCCTGCCGTCTCAACATTCACTTCCGTCACCGCCCAGAGGCAGTTCGGGACGAGACATACAAGAGACCATGCAAGCAGCCTCGGGAATATACGGTTTTTCCAGGGCATATTGCTGTCAGTTTATAGTTTTCCGCGCACAAAATTACGATTTTCCCACGAACTCTGCAAGACTTTAGGAAAATAATTGTCCCTTTGCCGGAGAATTGCATCCGAAACCAGCGAACAGACGGAAATAAAACGCACCGTGCCGCGATGCCAAACGCAGCACGGTGCGTTGGTCATCGCGGCACGGTGCGTTTTATGAGGCTATGCTTTCCCCTGTATCGTTTCGCGAAGCACTTGCTCCACCACGCTTGGGAAGTGCTTCATTTCCAGCTGGTGCTCCTTCTCCGCGATGTCATCGACGGAATCCTCGGGTGCGAGGGCGGTGCGGAACTGCGCAATAATCTCGCCTCCGTCGCATACGGGAGAAACGTAGTGGACGGTCATGCCCGTCTCCGTCTCGCCTGCGGCCTTCACGGCCTCGTGCACATGGTGTCCCCACATTCCCTTGCCGCCGAACTTGGGCAGGAGGGCAGGATGGAGGTTGATGATTTTGCGCGGGAAGGCCTCGATAAGGTAGGCAGGTACGAGCGGCAGGAAGCCTGCCAGCACAATAAAGCCGATGTCGAAGCACCGGAGCAGCGGCAAGGTCTCGTCGGGATTGTTCAGCTGTGCCTTCGTAATGACAGCCGTCGGCACACCCAGCCGCTCGGCACGCACCAGGGCGTATGCGTCGGGTTTGTTGCTGACGACCAGTTTACACTTCACAAAGGCAGAGCCTTCGAAGTGGCGTATCAGGTTCTCGCAGTTCGTTCCGCTGCCGGAGACAAAAATCGCTATGTTCATCTTGCATTTACTATTTATTCATTTACCATTTACTATTTATTCATTTACCATTTACTATTTATTCATTTACCATTTACTATTTATTCATTTACCATTTACTATTTATTCATTTACCATTTACCATTTATTCATTTACCATTTACTATTTATTCATTTACCATTTACCATTTATTCATTTACCATTTACCATTTATTCCCCCTAAAGGGGGTAGGGGGTCCTTGCCATCTGTCATTTATTCCCCCGTGACTGATGACAATCACGAAGCCGCCGCGTGGCTGGCAGCTGACTTGTGAGGGCAGCTTGCCCGTGTGGGAGATTTGCCACTGGCCGCCGGCATCGTCGGCAAACATCTGTACTTTGCCCTTTCCGATGAAACGGAGGTCGGTGGCGAGTGTCTGTGGCTCATCCTTGCCGTTGATGCCGGCTACATACCATGTGTCTCCGCTTCTGCGGGCCAGCACGACACTCTCTCCGGGATAGCCGCTGACAAGGCGCGTCTCGTCCCATACGGTGGGCAGCTGCCCCAGAAACGCCTGCACCTCCTGCGGCTGTGTAAGGAAACTCTCGGGGCGGTCGGCGAGATGCTGTAAGCCACTCTCGAAGAGCACCGTGAGCGCCAGTTCGTGAGCCTTCGACGTGATGTGCGGGTGCTGTGAGTCGCTGAAGGCACAGGGCGTGTAGTCCATCGGCCCCACGACGTTGCGGGTGAAGGGCAGCGTGGCGTTGTGCTTGGCAGCCTTCGTCGTGAAGTGAGGCACGTTGTTGTACCACTCGGCTCCGAACACGCCTTCCGTAGAGAGCAGGTTCGGCCAGGTGCGCTGCCAGCCGCGCGGGATGGTCGCTCCGTGAAAGTTGATCAGCAGATGATGGCGGGCGGCGCACTCCAGCAGGTCTTGGCAGAAGTCCATGTTCATCTGGTTGTCTCCGCTGAAGAAGTCAATCTTCACGCCTGCCACGCCTATCCTCTCGCACCATGCAAACTCGCGCTCGCGGTCTTCCGGCTTGTTGAGGCGGAACTTCGGCCCCGGAGCACCATGAATCCAACCTATCGACGAGTTGTACCACAACAGGGGCTTCACGCCTTTGTCCTTGGCGTATGCCACAGCCTCCCCGATGGTCTTGCCGTCCTTCATCTCGTCCCATTCGGCATCGATGAGCACATAGGGAAGCTTCAGCGAGACGGCCATGTCCACATACTTCCTGATGATGTTGTAGTCGTTGCTGCCGTGATTGTTGGCCCAATAAATCCACGACACCACTCCGGGCTTAATCCAACTTGTGTCGTCGAGGCGCGAAGGTTCGCTCACGTCCGTCACCAGCGTTGACTGCACAATGTCTGCCAGCCTTCCGACGATGACCACGCGCCACGGCGTATGCCAGTCGCCCGAAAGCAGGAGGTCGTTCCTGTCTGGCACGACCTTGAACACCTCGCCTTCATTGAAGAGGCTCGAAGCACTCTGCCGCCGCTCGATATTGGCCTCGGTAATGAGAGCAAACACGCCGGGGGTGCTTTCCACGAGCAAAGGATAACCCCAGTGGGTGTTGATGTCGTTTTGTTCGGTTGCTCCGCCAAAGCCTCCCAAGGCCTTCACCCTTGCGGTGGTCGTCATGGGGAAGAAGCCCTCGTAGCTGTCGCTCCACTGCATCATCCATCGTCTCGTACCCTCGGGGATGATGTATGCCGTGCGCTCTTCGGGGAGTTTCTGGCTTTGCAGGTTGAAGTACTCATAGCGGAAGGCGATGCCGTCATTGTAGAGTCGCATCACCATTCGCGCCTCTGGTCCGATGGGCGCCTCGTACTCGTTGGCCTCATTCACGCAGTGCAGACGCTTTCCTGCCAGCATCCGGTAGTCGTCCCTTACCTTCCTTATGAACTTCAGCCTGCCCTGGGTAACGTCGGTCAGTGCCAGCACTTGCTTCTTCTTGTAGCAGATGACGAGTTGCTTCCCGTCGGCCTTTGCCGACAGCTTCCCGTTTGGCGATGCTGCCTTCTGTGCGCTTATGGTCAAAGCCGTGCAGCATAAAATGGCGGTAAATAGGAGTCGCTTCATGTCTTTTCGCTCGATTATGCTGCAAAATTAAATAAAAATCTGATATTATTAGCCTGTCCAATGAAGAAATCCACGTTTCTTTAGAAGAAAAGCACGACTTTTTTCCGCGGGGTGCCGTGGCGCGTACTTACAGCACGCCTTATTATTTTACCGGACAGCAATGATTATTTTTCACTTTTCACTTTCCACTTTTCACTTTTTGTCGTACCTTTGCAGCATGAAAAGAACAAGTGTATTCCTCTTGGGGGCGATGATTCTGTTTCTCCTGTCGTGCTTAGCCTGCGGGAGCGAAGAGGTGCTCACCCCTGAGCAGCAGCGACTTAGAAAGATTAGTCTGATTGATACGACGCTCCATAACTTTGTATCCCTCGATTCCGTCGAGGGTTACGGGCGGCTCGCGGAACTCGCGGCGGAGGCTTGGATGCTTGTCGATGACTCCACGGGCTTCGTCATCAGCCAGAAGAATGCCGACAAAAAGCTCTTCATCGCCTCTATCACAAAGATGATGACCTGCCTGCTGGCACTCGAAAACGGGAACATGGACGACACCATCTTCATTACGAAGGATGTCTTTATGACAAGGGACTCGTGGGTGAAGGTAGGCGACGGCTATCGGCTCGGCGACCTCATCCGGGAGATGATGCTCGTGAGCGACAACAACGCGGCATACGCCGTGGCGAAGTACATCGGCGGCGACACGCTGACGTTCTACAGCATGATGAACCAGAAGGCTCTGTATCTGGGTATGGACAGCACGCACTTCGCCAATCCCAACGGTATGCCGAATGACAGCAACTACAGCTGTGCGGGCGACCTCGTCAGGCTGTCGAGGTATGCCATGTGCGACAGCATCTTTGCCGGCATTGTGGGAACGAGAGAGGCCGACCTGCCGTTAGTGGATGGGCGGCACATGCCTTGCACGAATACCAATCAGCTGCTTGCCACTTACGACGGGTGCATCGGCATCAAGACAGGTTTCACACGTCAGGCGGGCAACTGCCTCGCATCGGCCGCAACGCGTGACGGTTCGACGCTCTACCTTGTCCTTCTTGGCAGCCGCAGCAGGTCGTCGCGCTTCAAGGAGTCGGCCGTCCTTCTTGACTACGGTTTCAACGTAATGAAAGCCTATCGGGTGAAAAACGAAAAGGTGAAGAAATGTGAAGAATAGGGTGCGGCTGCAAATTCTTCATTCTTCATTCTTCGTACTTCATTTTTTTTTCGTACCTTTGCACCGCAAATTATAAGTATGGCTTGCATCCTGCATATTGAGACGAGCACAAAGGCCTGTTCCGTGGCTTTGAGCGAGAACGGCAGCCTCATCTTCCACAAGGAGGATATGGAGGGGCCGAGCCACTCTGTCGTCTGCGGCGTGTTTGTCGAGGAAGCCCTCTCCTTTGCCAACTCCCACGCGATACCCGTCGATGCTGTGGCAGTAAGCGAAGGGCCGGGCAGCTACACAGGCCTGCGTATCGGTGTCTCGCTGGCAAAGGGCGTGTGCTATGGGCGTGACCTGCCGCTCCTGAGTGTGCCGACGCTGAAGCTCCTGTGCGTGCCGGTGCTATTGGGAGCCTCCCCCGACCCCTCCAAAGGAGGGGTGAACGGCGAGGCGGAACGGTTCTCCCCTCCTTTGGAGGGGTCGGGGGAGGCTGTTCCTTCGGAGGAGACGGGTGAGGTCTTGCTCGTGCCGATGATCGACGCACGAAGGATGGAGGTCTATAGTGCCGTCTATGACCGTGCGCTTCGTGAGGTTCGTCCCATAGGAGCAGACATCGTGGACGCCGACACCTATCTGCCTTACCTCGAGGAGCATCCCGTCTGGTTCTTCGGCGACGGTGCCATGAAGTGCAAAAGCGTCATCACGCACAAAAACGCCCATTTCATCGATGGAATCATGCCGCTGGCAAAGTGGATGTTCCCCTTGGCGGAACGCTCCCTCCACCTCGGAGAGACGCAAGACGTGGCATACTTCGAGCCCTTCTACCTGAAGGAGTTTATCGCTATAAAGTCAAAAAACCTATTGTAATGCAATACAACACGCAAAGAGAACAGCTCGTGATGCCCGAATACGGTCGCGGCATACAGATGATGGTCAATATGGCCTTGCAGATAGAGAACCGTGAGGAAAGGCAACGATGCGCGAACACAATCGTAAAGCTAATGGCAGGCCTGCTCCCCTCCACTGCCAGCAAGGAAGACGAGGCGCACCGTCTTTGGAATCACTTGGCACGCATTGCCCATTACAAGCTCGACATAGACTATCCCGTAAGCATCGTCCCGCAGGAAGAGGTGCAGGCGCATCCGGCTCCCCTGCCTTATCCCATGAAGACCATCAAGCGCCGCCATTACGGCTACCTCGTGGAGCAGACTCTGGATTATGCCAAGACGCTCGATGACGAGGAGGCGCGGAAGTTCATCACCGAAAGTGTCGCCAATCAGATGAAACAGGATCTCTTCATCTGGAACCGCGACTCGATGGACAATGCCCTCGTGGCTCAGGACATAGAACGCTACTCCGACGGCAAGCTCCACCTTGATTTGGATGACTTTACATTTGACTCTGTCGGGGAGTCTGCCTTGCAGCACATCGACGGGAAGAAAAGAAAAAAGAGGAAATAAATGGCTTCATTCATCATAGAAGGCGGGCATCGGCTTAAAGGCGACATTACGCCGCAGGGCGCAAAGAACGAGGCGTTGCAGGTTCTGTGCGCCGTGCTGCTGACAAGCGAAGCGGTGCGCATCAAGAACATCCCCGATATTGTGGATGTCGGCAACCAGATACAGATGCTCCGCGACATGGGTGTGGAGGTGACGAGGCACGATGCGCACGACTATACGTTCTGTGCCAGGCAGCTTGACGACCAGTACCTTTGCAGCGAAGCCTACATAGAAACGTGCCGAAAGCTGCGCGGCAGCGTGATGATGCTCGGCCCTCTCCTGGCACGCCGGGGCAGGGCGATTGTTGCCAAGCCCGGCGGCGACCAGATAGGCAGGCGCAGGCTCGACACACACTTCCAGGGTATGCAGATGCTCGGCGCACGTTTCACTTTCGACGAAGCCCTGCGCCTCTACAATGTGGAGGCTGAACAGTTGGAGGGTTCCTACATGCTCTTGGACGAAGCCTCCGTGACCGGCACAGCCAATATCATCATGGCGGCTGTCCTGGCAAAGGGCATCACCACCATCTACAATGCGGCTTGCGAACCATACATCCAGCAGCTTTGCCAAATGCTATGCCAGATGGGAGCACGCATCGCCGGCATCGGAAGCAACCTGCTCACCATCGAAGGCGTCTCTGCCTTGCACGGCACGGAGCATACCATCCTGCCCGACATGATTGAGGTCGGCTCTTTCATCGGCATGGCGGCAATGGTGGGCGACGGCGTCCGCATTCGCAACGTCGCCCCGGAGCACTTGGGCATCATTCCCAGCACGTTCCAACGTCTGGGCATCCGTATTGAGCAAGACGGCGAAGACCTCTTTGTTCCGAAACAGGAACACTACGAGATAGAAAGCTTCATCGACGGTTCCTTTATGACGATCAGCGATGCGCCGTGGCCCGGCCTGACGCCCGACCTGCTGAGCGTCCTGCTTGTCGTGAGCACGCAGGCTAAGGGTTCGGTGCTCATCCACCAGAAGATGTTCGAGAGCCGCCTGTTCTTCGTCGATAAGCTCATCGATATGGGTGCACAGATTATCCTTTGCGACCCGCACCGCGCCGTTGTCGTCGGCCACGACCACCAGCGTCAGCTTCATGCCGGACGCATGACAAGTCCCGACATCCGCGCAGGTATCGCCCTGCTCATTGCCGCCATGAGTGCCCAAGGCACGAGCCGCATCGACAACATCGGGCAGATAGACCGTGGCTATGAGAACATCGAAGGACGCCTCTGTGCACTGGGGGCAAAGATAAAGAGAACGGAATAATAAATAATCTGTTAGGAACAAACTCTCCAGGCAATGCAACAGGTGAATGTAAATGCAGATGGGCATCAGGTGGAAGTCCGATATCAAGGAAGTATCGGTGACTTCTTTTCGCTCACAGACATTGCAAGATATCGTACTGACGAGCATCCTGGCTATGTCATTCAGAACTGGATGCGCAACCGCAACACCATTCGTTTCCTCGGATTGTGGGAGCGTCTGCACAACAATCTCTTTAATTGCATCGAATTCGAGGCAATTGAAAGCAGGTCTGGACTCAATAGCTTTGCGCTGACCCCCAAGACGTGGATTGAAAAGACCGGAGCAGTCGGAATACAGACGAAGCAGGGACGATATGCCGCAACATTTGCCCATCAGGACATTGCCTTTGAGTTTGCATCATGGATTTCGCCGGAGTTCAAGCTATATCTCGTCAAGGATTATCAACGGTTGAAGTCCGACGAGAATAGTCGCCTTTCATTAGGATGGAACCTGAACCGTGAACTGACCAAGATAAACTACCGCATTCATACGGATGCCATCAAGGAGCATCTTGTTCCGGCGGACATATCCTCTCTTGCAAAGTCATTCATCTATGCCAATGAAGCCGATGTCCTCAATGTGGCATTGTTTGGGAAGACTGCAAGGATGTGGCGTGACGAACACCCGGACAGCAAAGGGAATATCCGTGACGAAGCGACCTTGAACCAACTGATTGTACTGGTCAACTTGGAAAGCATGAATGCAGAACTGATAAAGCTGGGGCTTTCACGCCCAGAACGAGCAACGCGGCTCAACAAGATGGCGATAGAACAGATTAAATCACTCACACTCAATGATGGGTTGAAACTATTGGAATGATTACCGAGCAGGAAGTCTATAAGATAGGCCAGATAGGGCGGACGCATGGCGTGAAGGGCGAGGTGACGTTCAGCTTCACGGACGATGTGTGGGACAGAGCCGAGGCGGAGTACCTTTTCCTTCGTGTGGACGGGATTCTCGTGCCGTTCTTCCTCGAGGAATACCGCTTCCGGAGCGACAGCACGGCGCTCGTGAAGTTCCTTGACTATGACAGTGCCGGCGACGTGCAGTTCCTTGTGGGATGCGAGGTGTTCTTCCCTCATGCCCTCACGCCCGAGGCGGACGAGACGGACGAATACACTTGGCGATACTTCACGGGCTTCACGCTCTTTGACGAAGCGGCAGGCCTCGTCGGCACCATCGATTTTGTCGATGAAACCACGCAAAATGTGCTCTTCGGGGTAGGCAAACGCCTCATCCCTGCTGCCGAAGAATGGATAAAAGACATCAACCATAAGGAACGCACCTTACACATGGTGTTGCCGGAAGGGTTATTGGAATTATAAATAGGGAAATGGAAGTTAAAGAAGTTAGAGGAAGTTAAAGAAGTTAAAGGACAATACCAGTGGCAGCTCCCCAAAGCTATTGTCCTTTAACTCCCCAGCGAGCGTAGCGAGCGATAACTTCCTATAACTTCTTTAACTTCCCAACGCAGAACAATGAAGAAAAGAATATGCATCTTAGGCTCCACCGGCAGCATCGGGACACAGACGCTGCAGGTCATCTCCGAGCACCCCGACCTCTTCGAGGCGTATGTGCTGACGGCGAACTCCCGAGCCGACCTGCTCATCCAGCAGGCCAAGGAATACCAGCCGTGCTGCGTGGTCATTGCCGACGAGAGCAAGTACGACTATGTGCGCGAGGCTTTGGCCGGCGAGCCGATACAAGTCTATGCAGGAGCCGATGCCCTCTGCCAAGTGGTGCAGATGGAGCCGGTGGACATCGTGCTGACGGCCCTCGTGGGTTTCAGCGGATTGCGCCCCACCATCAGCGCCATCAAGGCAGGCAAGCCCATCGCCCTTGCCAATAAGGAGACGCTCGTCGTTGCAGGCGAACTCATCACGAGCCTCTGTCTGGAGCACAAAGTGCCGCTGTTGCCGGTCGATAGCGAGCACAGCGCCATCTTCCAGAGTCTCATGGGCGAGGGAGACAACCCCATAGAGAAACTCATCCTCACGGCCAGCGGCGGACCGTTCCGCACCTTCAGTCTTGACGAATTAAAAAACGTCACCCCGGCACAGGCATTGAAGCATCCCAATTGGGACATGGGGGCGAAGATCACCATCGACAGCGCGTCGATGATGAACAAGGGCTTCGAGGTCATCGAGGCACGCTGGCTCTTCGACGTCACGCCCGACAAGATACAGGTCGTCGTCCATCCGCAAAGCATCCTCCACAGCGCGGTGCTGTTCGGGGACGGAGCGGTGAAGGGACAGCTCGGGATGCCCGACATGCGCGTCCCCATACAGCTTGCCCTCTCCTATCCAAGGCGTCTCAAGAGCAGCTTCCCGCGCATCGACTGGTGGAACCTCAAGGACCTCACCTTTGAGAAGCCTGACCCCGAGAAGTTCCGCTGCCTCCAGATGGCCTACGAGGCGATCCGCATGGGCGGCAATGCCGCGTGCATCGTCAACGCCGCCAACGAAGTGGTGAACCTCGCCTTCCGCCAGGAACGCTGCAGCTTCCTGCAAATGGCCGACATCATCTTCGAGACGCTGCAGCGCGTGCCGCACCAGGACAAGCCTTCACTGCAGGATTACCTTGACTGCGACCGCGAGTCGAGAACCATAGCAAATGAAATAGTAACCCAAAATTCACGACAGTAATATCACATCTCCCTCGGTTCGTGTTTCAACACAGCACGGTGCGATGCCCAACGCGGCACGGTGCGATGCCCAACGCGGCACGGTGTGTTGACCATCGCGGCACGGTGCGTTTTTCGACGAAGCACGTCCCCTGGCAATCAACAACTTGCAAAAAGAGTAAAACAGACACAAGAAAATCATAAAAGATGAATGTAGTTCTTATAAAAGCCTTGCAGCTGATATGCTGCCTCAGCCTTCTGGTCGTCCTGCACGAGGGCGGTCACTTCGGCTTCGCAAAACTGTTCAAGACACGTGTCACACGCTTCTACCTGTTCTCCAACTGGGGCTTCCACCTCTTCAGCACCTACGACAACTGGTTCCGGCGCCTCATCGGCAAGCCTCTCATCACGAAGCGTGGCGACGAGGGGAAGAACTTCTTCGCATGGCTACGCAACAAATACTACAGCCTCACCGGACAGAAGGACAAGATTGTGACCGAACACATCGGCAACAAGGAATACAACGAGGAGGCGGGTACCGAATATGGCATCGGATGGCTCCCCATAGGCGGATACGTTGCCATAGAGGGCATGATAGACGAGACGCACCAGAAACTCTCCGACAAGGAGGAGTCGTATGAATTCCGCTCAAAGCGCGTGTGGCAACGCTTCCTTATCATGTTCGGCGGCGTGCTGATGAACCTCATCACCGCATGGCTCATCTATTCCTTTGTCCTCTTGGCATGGGGACGCGACTACATCCCCATGACGAGCATCGAGGACGGCTTCCAGTTCAATGAAGAAGCACACGCCATCGGTTTCCAGGACGGCGACATCCCCATCAGTGCTGACGGCAAGGAGATAGCAGAGTTTAGCCTCGGGCCTGTGATGCGCACCATCTCCAACGCCAAAACCGTCACCGTGCTCCGCCAAAGCGAGGAGATAGAGCTGAAGATGCCCGAGGACGGACTCTCCCTGCTGAAGATGGTACAGGCACAGCCAGCGTTCCTCGCACCGCTTTCAGAGGCTTTCATCGACTCCGTCGTACCCGGCTCCGCTGCCGACAAAGCAGGCCTCGCGAAAGGCATGAGGCTGATGTCGGTCAACGGAAAGGACATCTCCACATGGGCCGACTTCGACAACGAGGTGACGCTGCGACGTCAGGATGTGCTCGGCTCGCCCGACTGCACAGCCGAAGACAGCCTCCGGTGGCGCACGCTCGACGCCGTGGTCGCCTCTGCAGACATGAGCAGGACCGACACCATACAGCTGCAGCTTGACGAGAACTACATGATGGGCGTCACCCGTCACATCCCCAACTACGAGACACTCCATCTTGACTACAGCCTTGCCTCCTGCTTCCCGGCAGGTCTTGGCTACGGCTGGCGAGTGCTCAAAAACTATGTCAGCGACTTGAGGTACGTTGCAAGTGCCGAGGGAGCCAAGAGCGTCGGCTCGTTCATCACTATCGGCAACATCTTCCCCTCCGCCTGGGACTGGCAACAGTTCTGGATGCTCACCGCCTTCATCAGCATCATCCTGGCCGTGATGAACATCCTGCCCATCCCCGGACTTGACGGCGGACACATCGTGCTGCTCCTCTACGAAGGCATCACCGGCCGCAAACCCTCGGACAAGGCGATGGAATGGATAGAAAAGATAGGACTCGGCATCCTCATCGCCCTTATGATTCTTGCCTTCAGCAACGACATCCGCAACTTCGTACTACCCCTCTTCGGCTTATGAAACAATACATGATCCTAATCTTTGCAGCCCTTCTGCTGACTGCATGCACAGAGAAAACGCCCGAAGAGCGTGCGGCAGGTATGCTCCGGGACGCCCGCTATGCCCTGCATCATCATCTCTATGATGAGGCACGCGACACCATCTATTCCCTCCGACGCAACTGTCCGACCGCCATCGAAGCACGGCGCCAGGCCATCCTCCTGCTCGACAGCATCGAGATAAACGCCGCCGCCGACAGCCTTAAACTGGTGACAGGCAAGGAATGGGAGCGTCTGAACGTAAAGAAACAGTTCTACGAGCGCAAACTTCAAGAGGACCTGAAGAAGAAGAATTAAGGATCGGGAAAGAAGAATCAGGAATTGAAGGGCGCCCGGAAAACCCTTCATCCTTAATTCTTCGCTTTTAATGAATAGAAAGACCATGACCATACAGGACGCCATACAGGAATACGACGACTTCCGGCAGCGGACGCGGCAGGCAACGTCGCCCTTCGATACTCCCCCAGAAGGAGGGCAGGGAGTCTTGCGCCGCATCGGCGAAAAAGCCGATGCACTGGGGCTGGAGTGTTACGTCGTGGGCGGCTATGTGAGGGACATCATACTGGAGCGGCCGTCGAAGGACATCGATGTGGTGGTGACAGAAGCCTCCCCCGTCCCCTCCAAAGGAGGGGGGAACCTTCCAGACACACGCCGTCCGCTCTCCCCTCCTTTGGAGGGGTTGGGGGAGGCTGTAGGTCCTGGCATTCGCCTTGCCCAGGCTTTGGCCAAGGACTTGGGACGAAGCGCCCACGTCAGCGTCTTCCGCAACTTCGGCACCGCACAACTCAAGTGGCACGAGCATGAGGTGGAGTTCGTCGGAGCACGTCGCGAGAGCTATCAAAGAAACAGTCGCAAGCCGATTGTCGAGGACGGCACGCTCGACGACGACCTCCATCGCCGCGACTTCACCATCAATGCCCTTGCCGTCTGCCTCAACAAAGGCCGTTTCGGCGAATTCATCGACCTTTTCGACGGCCTGCTCGACCTTGAGGACGGCATCATTGCGACGCCTCTCGACCCCGACATCACCTTCAGCGACGACCCGCTGCGAATGTTGCGCTGCATACGTTTTGCCACACAGCTGCGCTTCCAGATAGAGGAAGAGACACAGGCAGCCCTGAAGCGCAACGCCGAGCGCATCAGGATTATCTCGCAGGAGCGCATCATCGACGAGCTGAACAAGATAATGATGACCCCGACGCCCAGCATCGGCTTCATCGAACTGAGCCGCAGCGGACTGCTCCCCATCATTCTTCCCGAAGTGGCCGCCCTCGAAGGCGTAGAGACAAGAAACGGCAAGGCACACAAGGACAACTTCTACCACACACTCGAGGTGCTGGATAATATAAGTACGCCCAAACCTTCCGGACCCTCCCCCAACCCCTCCCTTGCAGAGAGGGGAGAAGATACCAACAAAGAACTATATACTCCCCTCCCTGCAAGGGAGGGGCTGGGGGAGGGTCTGGAGGGGGCTTCCCTCTGGCTTCGCTGGGCAGCTCTGCTGCACGACGTCGGCAAGCCGCGCAGCAAGCGATGGGACAACCTGGCTGGCTGGACGTTCCACAACCACAACTACATCGGGCAGAAGATGGTGGCACCGCTCTTCAGACGCATGAAGCTTCCGATGGACGAGCGCATGGCTTACGTCGAGAAGCTCGTTGGCCTGCACATGCGCCCCATCGCCATTGCCGACGATGAGGTGACGGACAGTGCCGTGCGCCGCTTGCTCTTCGAGGCAGGAGAGGACATCGACGACCTGATGCGCCTCTGCGAGGCCGACATCACAAGCAAGAACCGCGAGAAGAAGAGACACTTCCTCGAGAACTTCCAGCTCGTCCGCGAGAAGCTCATCAACCTGCAGGCACGCGACAACTACCGCACCTGGCACAACCCCATCTCCGGCGAGGAAATCATGGAGACCTTCGGACTTCACCCTTGCCGCGCAATAGGAATACTGAAGCAGGCCGTCAAGGACGCCATCTGGGATTCGGTCATCCCTAACGAACACGATGCCGCCTTCCAGTTCATGCTGAATAAAGCCAAAGAGTTGAACCTTAAACCCAAAACATCCCCACAGAAGGCAACCGAAAACGCAGCACGCTAAGTCGGTCATCGCGGCACGGTGCGCCGGTCATCGCGGCACGGTGTGTTTGCCATCGCACCACGCTAAGTTTTACAACTCCCCACGACAATGATACAGAGGAACCTACAGACACAGGAACAGACGCAGCAACAAGTGCAGACGCAACAGATGCTGCCTCAGCAGGTTATGCTTGTTCGGCTGACGGAAATGCCGGTCGAGGCCTTGCAGCACCGTGTGGAGATGGAGTGCATGGAGAACCCCTGGCTGGAGGTCGAAGCCTCCCCCGACCCCTCCGAGGGAGGGGGGGATGGCGGCGAATGGGACTCCCCTTCTTCGGAGGAGGCAGGGGAGGCTGTCTACGACTACCGCAGCGAGGAGGACATGCCCGACTTCCTGACGGGTGCCAGCCATAGCAACAATGCCGCCGAGTACATGTCCTATGATGATACGCTCTCCCTCACCGACCGACTGCGCGAACAGATGGCGGACTTCGACCTCACCGACCACGAGAAGGAGCTCATGGAATACCTCATCGGCTCGTTAGAGGAAGACGGTCTTTTGAAGAAGTCGCTCGCCATCCTTGCCGACGAGGCGGAGATATACCAGGGAATCAACACGAATGTCGGGGAACTGGAGAAGGTGCTTGGCATCCTTCAGCAGTTCGACCCGCCCGGCATCGGCGCACGTTCCCTGCAGGAATGCCTGCTCATACAGGTTCGCAGGGATGAAGACAATCCGTACAAAGACCTGCTCCTCAAGATATTGGACAAGCATTTCGACGACTTCATCCACAAGCGCTGGCAACGCATAGCCGAGCGTCTGCACATCAGCCGCGCACAGGCCGAACTGTTGCAACGCGAGATACTGAAGCTCAACCCGAGGCCCGGCGGCACACTCGGCGCCAAGAGTGCCGACCGCGCACAGAGCATCCAGCCGGACTTCTATGTCGAGAGCGACGAGGACGGCACAATCACCGTCACCTTGAGCCGAGGCAACCAGCCCTCGCTCGTCATCAGCCCCGATGCCCAAGGCCAGCAGGATGCCTTCGTCCGTCAGTATGTGGAGCGCGGGCAAATGTTCATCAATGCCCTGAAGCAACGGTCGGAAACGATGACGCGCACCATGCAGGCCATCGTGAAGCTGCAGAGGCCCTTCTTCCTGGAAGGCGACGAGACACTGCTCCGTCCCATGAAGCTCGACGACGTGGCGAAGCTCACAGGGTACGACATCAGCACCATCAGCCGCGTCTCGAACAGCAAGTACGTCGAGACACCCTTCGGCACCTTTCCCCTGAAGTGGTTCTTCACCCATCGTGCCACACAAAACGAGGAGGGCGACGACGTCACGGCCCGTCAGGTAATGGCAGCCCTGCGCCGTCATATAGAACAGGAGGACAAACGGCAGCCGCTCAGCGACGAGCGTCTGGCACAGCTTCTGCACGCCGACGGCTTCAACACCGCACGACGCACCGTGGCAAAGTATCGCGAACAGATGGGCATACCCGTTGCCCGTATGAGGAAATAGGGACACCAGAGCCCTCTTCAGGGGGCTAAATGGTAAATAGTAAATGACAAATGATTAAATAGCAGATGAAGCCGCTTCTTCTCATAGCACGCCTCTTCTCGTCAGTATTCCGGCCGTCGTACTACCCGACAGTCGGAACGCTCATCCTTATCCTCTTCACCTACCTGAACCTCTTCCCCTGGGGGCTCAAGCTGTGGCTGCTTGCACTTGTCTATGTCTTCACGTTCTGCCTGCCGGCCTTGGGCATCTTCATCTACCGTCGTATTCATGGCTGGAGCAGGTTAGAGCTCCGCAAGCGGCACAAGCGCCTCGTGCCCTACATTATTAATATATGCTGCTACCTCTGCCTCATGCACATCTTCTCCATCACACACATGCCGCACGTCGTCAAGGCCATCATCGGCATCTCGCTGCTCATCCAGTGTACTTGCGTCGTGATCAACCTGTGGTGGAAAGTCAGTATGCACTCGGCAGGAACAGGCGGCGTCATCGGTACCATCATAGCTTATTCGGCCATCTTCGGCTTCAATCCCATTTGGTGGCTCTGCCTTGCCATCTTTGTCTCCGGCTGCGTAATGACGAGCCGCATGGTGCTCCGCCAACATACCCTCGGACAGGTCCTCGGCGGCACACTCATCGGCATCGTCTGCGCCATCATCGGAACAATACTCATGTAGGGAGAGACAAGCTCCGACGTTCCTTTTTATCTGCGGCCGCCACGGCTTCCGCCGCCACCGCCACGGCTTCCGCCGCCCATGCTTCCGCCACGGCTTCCGCCCATGCTTCCGCCACGGCTCATGCCACCGCCTCCGCGACTGCTGCCCATGCTGGGAGAGCCTCCACGGCTGCTGCCGCCATAGCTTCCACGGCTGCCGCCATAGCTTCCATTGCTGCTGCCATAGCTGCCTCTGCTGCTGCCACTGCCACCACGGCTTCCGCCCATCCTGGAGCTGCTGCCGTCGAAGGAGTTGCCACGGCTCATGCCGCTATGGCTGCCACTGTGCTGACCGGGATTCACGCCGCTTCCGTGACTGCCGCTTCCGTGGTTGCCGGGGTTCACACCGCTTCCGTGACTGCCGCTTCCGTGGTTGCCGGGGTTCACGCCGCTGTGGCTGCCGCTACGACCGCTGCCGCCGGAATAATGCCGACCTGCTCCGCGACCCCCCATACCGGGAGAAGAGTGATGGCCTCCTGCTGAAGGACGGTGCATGTCGTGTCCGCGAAGACCTCCATTCCAGTGCGGACGACGGTTGACATAAAAGCCAGAGTGATAGTGGTGACGGCTGTGTCCGCCATAATAAGTGCGCCACACGCTGGGACGGCCATAGAAGTAATAGCCGCGATTGTAGTAGCTGTAGATAGGGAAGTACCAGCCGCCTGCACGCCATAAAATAGGACGGAGGAAGTAGTCGGCTGCCGTCAGAAGGCTATACTGCCAGTCGTACAGAATGCAGCGGAAGTCGTTCAGGCGATAGCTGTAGTAGCTGCCATAGACATCGGAAGGCGAATCTACACGAAGGAAGTAGTCGAGGTTGATTTCGTAGGCATCGTTGTACTGCTGTTCGTTAAGGTTCAGTTCGTATGCCATCTTGTCCGTCAGGTAGAGAGCCTCTGCCTGTGCGCGTTCGAAACTCATTGCGTTGGCACCCATCCAGGCTGCCATCATAACTGCCAGAGAGAAGATAAACTTTTTCATAGCTGTATCGTTTTGTGTTGTTTGACAATGTTTTTTCTGATTCACACTGCAAAGGTAAGGCACAAAACGACAAGGAAAGTGAGGATTTTCCCTAAACAAAAGGGGAAATGTCCTAAAGTCAATCCATACGGTCTCTGTAGTCCTCGTATGTATATCTGCGGAGGGTTTCTCGGCTTCCGTCTTCGTGTTCAATGACGATGGAGGGGTGCATGATGCCGTTGAACATGGTGGTCTTG
>Ga0310694_10000769_pt1 | contig 40220 bp, 34 predicted proteins | sample 174DNAGHGhighgp2_FD_203884 | JGI IMG/M metagenome (GOLD analysis project Ga0310694, IMG submission 203884) | Sheep rumen microbial communities from Palmerston North, Manawatu-Wanganui, New Zealand - 1742 DNA GHGhigh gp2 (v2) (version 2) | ecosystem: Host-associated > Mammals > Digestive system... | reverse complement strand
TAATATCTTTTGCTTTTTCCGCGCAGACGACCATGAAGCCCGCATCATTCACAATGCAGTGATGATGATAAGCAGGAAGAATGGGAAAACTGCATTTGCAGCCGGGATGATGCTTGCGGACCTGTTGATTTGCTCTAAGGGAGTGTTCTCATCTTACCTGATTGCAAATACGCGTGACCAAGCGAAAACGATTTTCCGCTTCGTTAAAGGCTTCGTTCACTCGCTGGACCCTAAGCAGAAGAAAATCCGCGTTTACCGTGACTATATCACCATCAAGAAGAAAGGAACCGCAATCGAATCTATCGTGAAGGTTCTTTCCGCAGACTCCTCTAAACTGGACGGACTTGGTCCTGACAGTTTTATTTTGGACGAGCAAGGAGCTGCTCCGAACTTTGATAACTTCAATATTCTCAAGTCCGGTCAAGGCGCGAAGAAGAACCCGCTTTCAATCACCATCAGCTCGGCAGGCTTCCTTGTCGGAGAGCAATATCCGCTCTACCAGAACGTGCAGGTAGGCTCGAAGGTTCTCCGCGGCGACTTGCAAGATGATACTTCATTCTACGCGCTCTACCAGCTTGATGATGAATCCGAATGGCAAGACGAAAGATGCTGGAAAAAATGCTGCCCGAATTATGGCGTGACAGTCAGCAAGGCTTTCATGGAAGAGCGCATCAACGAGGCAAACAACTTCGGCGGCTCAAAGCTCACGGACGTGAAAACAAAGAACTTCAACATCTTCTGCGACAGCGCGGAAGTCTGGATTCAGCAAGAATTTCTCAATAAGTGCCATGCGAAAATACCTCTCGATGCACTCAAAGGCACCGTTGCTTACGTCGGAGTCGATTTGTCAGCGACGCGCGACTTGACAGCCATTGCGATTTGCTTTCCTCCGGATGAATATCGCGAGTTTTATCCGGACCGCTATCTATTCAAAACCTGGGCTTGGATTCCGAAGTGGGCTGTGAACAATTCAAGGAACAAGAAGATGTACCAGTGGTTTATTCAGAACAAATACGCGGAAATGACAGCCGGAAACTCTGTAGATTATGACGCGGTGTTGAAGAAAGTGAAGGAACTCAGCGAGAAGTTCTGCATTGCAGGCTTGATGTTTGACCCGTGGAACAGTTCCCAGTTCATCCAGAATTGCTCCGCGGAAGGCTTTTGCACCTGCATTCCGGTCTCGCAATCCATCGGATCAATGTCCAGATCTGTCAAGACGCTTGAAATAAACATCCTTGCAGAGAAGGTGATTTTGGAAATGAACCCTCTATTGACTTGGTGTTTCGCGAATTGTGTCCTGAAAACTGACTATAACGGCAACCAGAAGCCCGTGAAGTCTGATGATGACGTGAAGAAAATCGACCCCGTCATCGCGATACTCAATGCATTGATGGGGCCGCTTCTTGAGCAACTTGGCGGCGATTATGGAGTGATTGACCTTCCATTTACAAATCAATCAACATAATTCATTGATAAATATAAAAATAGATTGAACTTTCATGGCATTTCACTGGAAATTCTGGCAAAAAGAAGAACGCTCCGCAGGCTTTAATCCTTACTGCGTAGATGCACTGTGTTTCCCAAGTGTGGCAAGCAACATGGCAAATCGCTCCTTGTCTGCCGTATTTGCGTGCGTTCAGTTGATTTCCTCTGCGCTCTCCTGCATGAAGTTCAGAGTCGTGCGTCAAGATGAGAAAGGTCATGCGACGACAGTCAAGTCAGACCCGCTCCAGCGCATTTTCCGCAACAAGGCTATACAGTCCATGAGCATGAACCAGATCGTCAAGAACGTGATGGAAGATGTTCTTCTCCGCGGAAACGGCTTCATCTACATCGACCGAGGCGCGACAGGAGTCATAACGCAGCTCAGGTACATCCCTGCTTCTTCGATGACCATCATGTACAACCAGAATACGGACGTGACTGTGTACAAATGTCCTTATCTTGGCAACCGCAATCTTGACGCGAAGTCAGTCATCCATATCAAAGCTGTGACAAGAGAAGGCATGACCGGGCTTTCAATCTTGGCTTACGCGAAGAACGCGCTTGAAGTCGCAAAGGCTGCGGAAGGAGCCGCAAATTCATTCTTCTCGGACGGCTGCAATATCAGCGGAGTTCTCTATCCGGACCATGCCATGTCAGAGATGCAGCGCCAGCAGATGAAGAACACTTGGAACGCGGAAAAGAAAACCGTGAAGATGCTTCCGTTCGGCATAAAATACCAGTCTATAGGCACCACCGCTCAACAGTCCCAGCTGCTTGAATCAAGGCAATACGAAGTCATCGAAATCTGCAGATTCTTCGGCGTGAACCCGCACCTGATCGGCGACCTGTCGAAAACAAATTATGGCACTCTTGAACAGGAGAACTTGCAGTTCCTGACTTACACCTTGATGCCGTACATCATCCAGTTCGAGCAGGAGTTCAGCCGCAAGGTTTTCTACGATGATGATGACATGTTCGTTGACGTTGACGAAAACTCGTATTTGATGAGAGCTGACAAGTCAACAACAGCAGAATACCTGTCAAAACTCGTGACAAGCGGTATCATGAGCGTAAACGAGAGCCGTAAGGAACTGAATCTCAGCGATATAGGAAAGGACGGCGACATGCACACCATTGCTTACAGCGACGCGTCGAAGGCAACACTTTCAAATGAAAAGAAATAAATTATGGAGAATTTAGAAAAACGCTCGATAATCAACAAGAATACAGTCAACTCGGAGTCCCGTACAGTTCACGGAACTGCGCTCGTGTTCAACTCTTGGTCTCAGGACCTTGGCGGCTTCACTGAAATCATCAAGCCAGAGGCAGTGAACGAGGAAACAATCCAGCGCTCTGACATCATGGCTAACATGGACCACCGAGAGGACTATGTCATGGCCCGCTCCAAGCGCGGAAATGGAAATCTTGCACTTTCCTTGACTGAGAGAGGTGTTGATTTCAGTTTCGAGGCTCCGGAAACTGCAAAGGGAGAGGAACTTCTCTCGCATATCAAGAGAGGTGAATACGACTCTTGCTCTTTCGCTTTCCGCATTGCACCGGATGGTGACCGCTGGTTCTACGAGAACGACCAGTTGAAGCGAGAAATCCGGAAAATAGATATACTCTATGATATTTCCATCGTCTATGCGCCTGCATATGAGGAAACTTCCGTAGATGTACGTGCAAAGCAGATGGTCGATGCCTTCAAAGAGCTCCGTTCTTTCCGTTCACAGTTCGAAGAACTCGAAAATTCAGAAAAAGTCGAGGAAATCAACACACGAATGATAGAGTGCAGAGCCTTGACTCCTGAGGAGAAGAAGGAACTCGAGGACAAAATCAACGAAATGAAGGCTCTGAAAGAGGAAATCAACGCTCTCGAGGACAAAATCGACGAACTTGACGAGAAAGTCGAAGATTCGGTCGAGGAAGTCGAACATTTAGAGGCTCAAAACGCTGCGAAAGAGGCTGCACAGGAGCCAGAAGCGCAACCCGAAGTAAATACTTCAACTGAAGCAACAAAAGAGCCTGAAACACAAATAAATAAACAAAGCGACGAAGACAAAAAGTCGCAAAAAAGAAATAAAATCTACAAATCTACTGTTAAATCCATGGACAATAATAGATTTTCACTCTTGCGCGCACTCAGAAGCGCAGTTAATCATGAAGAGCTCAACCCAATCGACGCAGCAGTCATTCAGGCTGGTCAGAAACAGATGCGCGATTGCGGCTTGGCTTCAACTCCTAACTCAATCCAGATCCCGGTAGAGTCAAGAACAGTGACTGTTCAGGGTTACACTCCTGAAGGAGAAGGTGCAACCCCAGTTGCAGGTGTTCACGACGATGTTATCCAGACCGATTTTACATCTATTCTTGAACCGCTCTACGCAAATTCTGTACTTGCTAAAGCAGGCGTTACTTTCCTAACAGGTGTTAAGAACGATTTGCAAATTCCGCTCATGACCGGACAGCAATGCGAATGGGTCGGGGAGATAGAGCAGGCTATGAAGACCCAGGCTACGTTCTCTCACAAGAAGATGTCGCCGAGAAGGATAAGCGCATGGACCTCGATATCTCGTCAAATGCTCGTGCAAGACTCTCTTGGCGTAGAGCAGGCTATCATTCGAGACCTTTCGAACGCTCTTGCTGACAAGATTGAAGCAACCATTCTCGGCAAGGCAGCAGGCAACGAGAACAAGCCAGCAGGTGTTGGTTACGGCTTGACTTCAACAACCATTAGCAATTATGAAGGCCTTTGCGATTTCGAGGCTTCTCTCGAAGCAACAAATCTTGCAGGCGCACCTAAGTACATCATGAGTCCTCAGGCAAAAGCAAAGTTCAGAGCAATGGCTAAGTCCAGCAAGTCAACTGAACTCGTATTCGAGGGCGGCGAGCTTGATGGCACACCAGTTCTCTCTACCACTAACGTGGCTGCAAAGGACTTCTATTATGGCATCTGGAGCAACGTCTATGTTGCAACATTCGGCTCAATCGAGCTGTTGCTCGACCCTTACACCAGCGCCCTCAATTCCGAGATAAAAATATACATCTCCGCATTCGTGGACGAGATAAAGGTTAGAAATAACGCAATTCTCTTGGGTAAGGTTCAATAACATAACACTCTGAAAATCAGTGCCGTGTGTAAAAGCACGGTACTGATATTCTAACACTCTGGAACAGACAACTTCTAACACTCCGAATAGGACAAAATCGAACTCTCCTGCATGGACAACATCTATATCGACTTGGACACAATCAAAAAGCATCTTAATCTTGACAAAGATTTCACGGATGATGATGATTATCTATATCAGCTCTCCGAGGCTGCACTCACAGCCGTCGAGAACCATATCGATACTCCATTGACGTATTATGTTGATGATGACGGAAGGCTCGATTCGGCTCTTGTTCAGGCTGCCTTGCTCTTGATAGCTAACTTCTACGAGAATAGGGAGTCAGTTGCATTCGCTCAGGCTTACCGGGTTCCGCACGGATTCGAATACCTGTTAAATCAATACATTCGATACTAAGATGAGGGCAGGAGCGTACAAGTATAACATAGCAGTCCAGAGGCAGGAGGTCACGACTTCCGCTTACGGAACAGACAAGGTTGAATGGCACACGCTCTGCAACACGAAGGCAGGCGTCGAATACCTGAACGGCGGGCGTGAAATAGAGAACCATGAAATCTTCTTTTCTTGGCAAATCAAGTTCATCCTGCATTCATACGTGCCTGTCCAAGACGAGGACAGAATCGCGTTCGATGGCAAGTTCTACCGCATCCTGTCAATCCAGCCGCAGAAGGAAACGACAAGAAATCAAATCACTGTGATCACGGAGCTAATCAATGAGTAAATCAACATTCGAGATAGACGCCGAGTCGCTCCTTGCAGTCCTTGACAGGCTCTCAGGAGTCGCTCTCGAAAACTTCAACACGAAGGCAGTCCAGTCAGTTGCTTACCAGTTGAAAGAGAACACGAAGGAGAAGTTCCTGAGGAAACTCCCGGCTGCAGACGGTTCCAAGCGCACGAAAGAATCAAAGTATTCGGATGTTCTTCTGGACGCAGTAAGGCAGGCTTCAACAAGGCAATCAGCATCGCTCTCAGACACCACGGTTGGACGAACATTCGTCCATGTTCTCGGTACACGTGACTCAGGCTCCGGAACATTCAGGGCGCGCTTCTTCGAAGGCGGTACAAAGCGCGACGGCAAGCAGAGAATACAGCCGCTCAACTTCTTCGGTGAAACTCTCTCCGCTTTCTCTCCGGACCGCACACGGCTCACAAGTCAACTCGCAAAATATATAGAACGAATCGTACACGGCTAACATGACAACAGCAATCAACATAAACAAGTTCGTGCGTATTTTTGTACAGCAGGACCCTGAGCTTCTGGCTCTCTGTCCCCTGAACAACATCAAGCCGCTCGTTCTTCCGCCTAACAAGTTTCCGTTCATTTCATTCATGCACGGCGATATAAAGCCGAATTATACAAAGGACGGCTTGGCTTACGACGAAGTGGATTTGCTATTTGCTTGTGTTTCAAACGATTACGAGCAGACAATCGCGCTTGTCGAGCGACTTCGCGAGCTGCTTGAACAAAAGAAATACGAAGATGACGAGGTTCTTATCCCAATCATCACCGTGAAGTCAATCAGCGAGGACTTCATTGATAACGCTTTCTTGCAAATCATCATCTTCTCGCTGCAGATTGTTCCTAAACAATAATTAACACTTTTAACATAAAATCATACTTTATACGATTATGGCCAACTACGTACAAGGTTCTCTTATCAACGTCTTCTACCATGACGGAACTGCTTGGAAAACATTTGCTTACGCTCAGTCGAACTCTCTGAACAACAGCAATGAAACAACCAATGTAAGTTCTAAGGACCATGGGCTGAATCCTGACGTTAACGTGACTTCAAGCAGCTTCTCATTTGGCGGGGAATATTTCTTCACCCCTGCGACAGCCGAGGTTGCACAGACGATGTTCGACAAGGCAAAGCCATACACTTTCGCTTTCGGACAGGTCGCCGAGGCAGACTACGCATCCGGCTTGCAGCCAGTGACAAACAAGGGCGAGCAGCAGGAATGGACTCCGGGTTCAACAGGCAAGTTCATTCGTTACGGAAATGCGATTTTAACAAGTTTTAACGTAACTGCTAATAACGGTGAAATCGCAACTTGCCAGATTGAGGCAACAGGTTCAGGCGGCTTGACAAAGACCGTGCCTTCAACCATCAACTCTTACGAGGCGTAAACGCATTGCATGGTGACGTGCATAATCAAGTTTTGCTAATTCTTGTTCTTGACAGGCTCTCAATCTTCGGGAGCCTGTTTTTGTTGATAAATACAGAAAACAAGATTAGTCAAAATGAAGATTAACATCGAGAACCGTGACATCGAACTGCGCTTCCGCTTCCGCTCAGAAATACTCTTCGAGGAAATCGCTCAGAAATCTTTCCAGGGCGAGTCAGTCGCGCAATGGATTCTCTACTTCTACTGCACCGTGATTGCAAATACGGACGACGGCTTCATCGAATACGACTCCTTCGTGAAATGGCTTGACGACAATCCGGAGTCGCTCTACGAGTTCATTGAATTCTACACGAAGTTCCAGTCCGGAGTTTTGGAGAAGCGACAGAAGGCGATTGAGTCAGCGGCAAAAAAAAAGGCACCCCGCAAGAGGAAGTCATAAGGCCTGACTGCTGGTTCCGCTATTATTTCCGCACTTTTGTCATGGAGTACAAGCTCGTGACAGTGCAGTATTTTATGGACGAGATGCGGCTTTCCGAACTCTTCACCTGTACGGACTCTCTCGACCGCATCGATAGAACTTCCTGGGAGCAGACACGCATCATGTGCCTGATTTCCGCGCAGAAAGTCAGCAAGAAGAAACTCCGCGCGACGGACATCTTCACTCTACCGTGGGACAACCCTGAACTTCCTGATTCAGCCCTGCAGATGCAAATGCAGCAAGCTAAAGAACTCGAAGATTTCCTAAATCAACAACCTGAACCTAACGATGGCGAACACGACGATAAAAGCTAACATCGAACTCGACTCTCAACAGTTCAAATCTTCCGCAGAGTCAGCGCGCCAGTCTGCCGAGCAGCTCGGACAGACCGCAGACCGTATTGCCGAGCAACTCAACAATGCAGTCAAGGCGGAAAATGCAAATTCAACTTCCCTCAAGAAGCTGAAGAAGGAGTTCAATGAACAAAAAGCCATCATTCAGGACTGTGCAGTGAAGATGCACGCTCTCGGCGACGAAGCGAAGAACACGGAAGGCTACAAGAAACTGCAGCAGCAAATGGACGCTGCTCGCCAGAAGGCTCTCCGCATGAAGGAGGGACTCGACCGCGCGAAGCAGTCAATACAGGATTTAGGAAACAAGTCGAACACTGAAATCAAGCTTGACTCAATCATAGGATCGCTTGGAAAATCGACGAACATGGATATTTCCGGACTCTTGGGACAGTTCGGACCATTAGGCACAGTGATCAGCAACATCGACCGCACCATCACGACTGCGATGAAGAACGCTCAAATGTTCAACGGCGCTCTCAACACAGCAGGCAAGTCAGCGCAAGTTGCCGGGAACCAAGTCGGTGCAGCCGCACCTAAGGTTGCTTCGTTCGGTTCAGCCGCAAGTTCAGCAAAGGGAATGCTCGGAGGCTTGACCTCGTCAATCAGCTCGTTCATCTCATCGCTCAGCCCGATGGCTATAGGCATCGCGGCAGGAGTCGCCGCACTCGCTGCATTTGCAGTCGTGGCCAAGGATGCAGTGGCAGCGTCAGCGGAGTTCGAGCAGTCAGTTGCAAATCTTTCCGCATTGACAGGACAGACAGGTCACAACCTTGAGAACTTGCAGTCAAGAATTCGGACAGTTGCAAATGACATGACAGTTCTCGGCTCTGACGTCGCAAAGAACTTCGAGCTGATTGCAGGAGCAATGCCAGAACTTCTTGAAAACGCGGCGGGACTCGAAAAGGTTTCCCGCTCGGCAGTGTTGATGTCTAAGGCTTCCGGCATGGAACTCGCAGACGCAACAACCGCGCTCACGACAGCCTTGAAGCAGTTCGGTTACCAAGCGGAAAATGCATCGTACGCAGTAGATGTTCTCGCAAATGCGCAAAAGTACGGCTCGGCGACAATCCAGCAGCTCTCTGAATCGCTTGCAGTCTGCGGAACAGCAGCAAGCAAGGCAGGAGTCGATTTGAAAACCACTTCCGCCGCGCTTGAACTTCTTGCATCCAAGGCAATCAGGGGTGCAGACGCAGGTACCGCTTTCCGCAATATACTCAACATCATGAACACGGCAGGCATCGACGAAATCAATCCAAGAATCGTGGGCCTTGCAAATGCACTGAAAGAACTCAAGAAGTATAACAACGTGCAAATGAAGTCGCTGTTCGGTCAAAGAGGAGTGACAGCCGCTTCCGTTCTTGCAGACAATGCGGAAAACCTTGAAACACTTGTGGGAAAGCTCGAGGAGTTCGGAGCAGCATCACAGCAGGCACAGACCAGAAGTGCAACACTCAACGGTTCAATCAAGGCTCTCTCTGTGACTTGGAAGAACTTCCTTCAATCGTTCGATACAGGCAGCAACTTCGGAAAAGTATTTCTCTCCGGACCGCTGCAGGGAGTGCGCTCTTTGATTTCCGCGCTCTCTGAACTTGTCCATGCATTTGACTCTCTGTTCCAAATCAATCTTGATGACGCGCTTGATGTAAGCCCTATTCGTGACATCATCAACATGATTGCAGACGCGATAAAGTTCGTCGCAGCGTTAATCAAGAACCTGTTCGACTTGTGCCAGTCAGGAAAGCAGACAGGCTCTATACTCGGTGCCGCTTTCACAGCCATTTCATTTGCTGCAAAGGCAGTCGGAGAAGTGTTCCAGTGGCTTACCTGGGCTGTCAATCAGATCGGCGAAGCAGCAGGAAAACTCCGTGCAAGGCTCGTTGATGCATTCAAGAAAGTTCCGGGCGTTGAATGGCTATATAATCGAATAAAGGACCTGCGTGCATGGATTCTCAAGTTGATTCAGGCTTACAAGGACTTGAAGAAAGAACTCGGTGTAGGATCGTCCAAGAAAGATGAAGACAAGCCGGTGAAGCCTGAGGAAGTCAAGCAGGAAGATGTCTGGGAGCAGCCGTACGCGAAAGGCTCTCTTGCAGACCTCGAGGCTCAACTCCAAAAACTGGAAAAGAACCACAAGGAGGGACTCGTTCTCATGAGCGCAGCCGAATACAAGAAGGAACACAAGCGCTTGGAAAATCTTATCGCACAGAAGAAGAAGGCTCTCGGCATCGAGGACAAGTCAACAAAAACATCAACGAAGAAAACAGAGCCGAAGGAAGGCTCCGTTGAATATCTGGAGAAGAAGCGCACCGAACTTGAAACATCAATCAAGAACGGAACGCTCAAAATCAATCCGGAAGATGCACGCAAGCAACTTGACGAGCTCGACGCGAAAATCAGAGCGAAGAAGATTGAGGTCGGCTTGATTATACCTGACTCTCTCAATGACCTTGAGCAGAGGCTTTCAGACCTGCAGTCGAAGTATAAAAACGGAACAATCAAGCTCACAGGCGATGAATATACAAGCCAAGTCAAGCAGCTTGAAGAGGAAATCGAGCGCAAGAAAATCATACTCAAAATCATACCTGACAATGATTCGATTGAAGGCATCGAGCGCCAGATTGACAAGATTGAAAATGATTTGAAGAAAGGAAAGCTTGAGATTTCAACCGAAGACGCTTACAGGAAGATTGACGAGCTTACTGACTCTCTCCGCACACGTCAAATCGAACTCAAAATCATACCGGGCGAGAACACGGGCGATTATCTGCAGAAGAAGCTTGATGACTTCAAGAACCGCTACATCTTGGGACTCACTCCGGATATAGACGCGGAAGAATACAAGCGCAGAGTGCAGGAAGCAGAGAAGAACATCAAGTCCGTGAACATCGAGCTCGGCATAGACCTTGACAGAGACGAAGCTGACAAGAAGTTCAATGACCTGCTCAAGGATTTCCAGAAGCGCAGAGCAGGCTCTACGTTCCAGATTGCAACACACACCCAGAACACAGTCGAGAACGCGACTAACAACCGCGAGAAACTTTCTGCAATCGAAGCGGAAATGAACATGAACGACTCGCTCATCGAGCAGCTCAGGACGCTTGCAGAAATCTACGAGAAGATGGGCGAGGCAGGCAAGGAAGGCTACGAGGCAGTGAACCAGAAAATCGCTGAAATGAACGAGAGGCAGCAGCAACTCGGACAGCAGGCTTCCGGACTGGAAACGGAAGAAAGGAGCACGCAGAAGCTCACAAGGAAGATGAGCGCTGCAAGCGACGCTGTAGGAAACCTCGGTTCCGCTTTCTCGAATCTTGGCTCTGCGTTCAAGTCGCCTGAACTCAATGTCGCAGGCATCATTGCAGGAGCAATCGCGAATGTCATTCAAGGCGCTTCTGCTGCAATCGCACAGTCTGCCGGGCTTGGACCGTTCGGATGGATTGCTTTCTCCGCATTGATTGCAGCTCAGATGGCTTCCGTGATCGGTCAAATTCACTCTCTCTCGGCAGGCTCTTATGCATCCGGAGGTATCATACAAGGCTCTTCCGCTCACGGCTCTCTCGTTGGGGACAGGTTGATTGCACACGTGAACCGAGGCGAAGCAATACTCAACTCGAACCAGCAGCAGAGACTCTGGAAGATAATTTCCGGAGAGAACTCTCTGCTTACATCGACAGGCAATAATTATGGTCAAATCGACTGGGTTCTCCGCGGAACAGACTTGTACGGCTCTCTCAGAAATCTTGGGAAAATCAAGGAAAAGACGGGACATCAAATCGGAATACATTGATAATCAATGCTTTACAGAGGTCAATTCAAAGATATAGAAGATAATACAATCACTCTGTACATCCAGACAGAGCGTTCTTCCGCGCAAGTCATCGACCTGAACAGCGATGACTCAGGCATCCGTTTGCTTGCAAGCCAGCCTGTCTATATCGAGCAGGATATTGAGAACACTTTCGAGTGTATTTTCATGAAGTCAGCGGAAATCAATCTTCTCACTAAACATTATCTTGGTGACAGCCTGTTCACAGGAAACTCACGCGATGTTATCGTAAATGTCTGGAAATCAAATGAATGCATCTTTGCAGGCTTCTTGACTCCGAACATCTACACGCAGCCTTACGACCATGTCTGGGACTCCTTGACTCTCCATGCGACTGACGCGCTTGCAACGCTCAAATACTTCAACTACATGGACTTGACAGAGAAGGACGCTTACGATGAATACAAGAAGTCGTACGGCGAAATCACTTTCGCTCGAATGATTTCACTCTCTCTGCGAAGAATCCCAACACTCAACTTGCAGACAGGTCAAATCAACTCCATCTATTATGACGGTTCCGTGCGCTTGGACTCGGCTTCTCAGCCGGATATTTTCAGTCAAGTAAAAATATCAGAGTTGCTTTGGCTTGGTGACTCTTACGATGATATCTCTACGGAAGAGGACATGTTCAATGATGTTCTCAAATACTTTGATTTGAAACTGCGTCAGGAAGGCACGAACTTCTACATCTACTCGATGCAGTCCATCTACTCAAAGCGCACGATTGAATGGTTCCCTATAGCGCTTCCGGAGTTTTACATAAGAAAAGATGATTCATTCATTTGGACCGGTACGGAAGCAAGAGAGTGCCTGTATTCACCATCAACAGGCAACACTCGCCCAGGCAACGTATTGACTCTTTCTCTCTCGAACCGAACTGAATCAACGGTGCAGAACGGCTCGACCGTATTTGCAAGGTTCTATTATGCGCAACTTCCGAACAACAGGCTTGCACGCACTCCCAAGTTCGAAATCACGACGCACACAGGTAAGAACATCCTGACTGACGGCACTGAATACAAGGTTGTTGACGGAAACATCGTCGAAGGCTCTTACGATGACTTTGACAATCTTCCGGACCTCGGCTTCATCCCTGCAGACACTCCTTACACTTACTCACCGTCCAAGATTCAATACAAGCCTGAAACTTCAACCGAGCAGGCTACTAAACCGAACATCATCACGACTGAATAATTATGGCTTACATCATGATTCATGGAGTCATTTATGACTCTGAAATAGACTCGCAAGGCAATTATGACATCGATACTTACGCAAGTATTCAGGCGACTGACGTGATCACTTCTGACACCAGAATGCACTCTCTCGACGCGCCTGACTTTGCCTCTGACAGCCACACGATAACAGTCGAGGATGTTTACAATAGAATACAAATCAACTGCGACTGCGACGACTTGGACACTGTCATAGAGTCTCCGCTCAACGAGGATGACTTGTACAGCGATTATACGAGCCAGCAGCATTATGCAAGAGAATTTGCATCTTTCGGTGAAGGAAAGGAAGCAGCGAACGCGTTCATCGCGATGTGCCATGACGAGAACACGAATTATGAAAACGTGGTCATCTATGACTGGTACATCCAGCAGATGCGCTCTCACAGGTGGCGGCTCAATACGGACTCCATGCTCCGCACGGACAACCTCTACCAGACAACAATCCCGAAACTTCTGTTCACTTCTGGAAACGAGGGACTTGCTTCTATCTTCCGCATGGCTTACACCAAGAGAGAGAAGAACCTTCAGGACAATGCGATCGTGAACAACATGACAAAGAAGGATTATCTTGTCATCGCGTTGATGGGGCGCGGAACAGGCTCCGGGAAGCCTGAACTCGGAAAGGTCCTCAGGAACTCTCCGGTTGCAGTCTATCAATCTTCTGACGCGGTCGGGCGCTACTCTCCTACAGACTCCGAGACAACGAATTATTTCGTCATTTCCGGAAAACTGGGACTTGCTCCCCGTGGTTTTGTCACCGAACACTTCGGAACGATGCAGGAAGTCAACGACCGCGACGATATATGGCACGCAACCGTTCATCTTGACGATGACAAGAACTCTGACGGAGCGTATTATACGATTGAGTTTTTCGACAACCCGTCCCCTAAGGACAAGGAAGATACACCTGTTCTTGACAACAAGTATTTCCTCTCGCCTTTCAACACCGCATGGAAAGACTTGAAATCATTGCAGTACATGAAGTCTGAAGGCGACATAGACCGCATTTCTTTCGTTCCTTTCCTTGCTGCTCAAATGAAAATCGGAAACAAGTATTGCGTCGATTTCTTCAGCTCTTACAACGACTTTCCTGAATACAGGTGGCTTGAACTCAACGACTGTCCCGAATACGATGACGGGACAGGCACCATGCGGAAAAGAACCTTCTTCACCATCGGGTGCAACCCTGCATGGAAGGACTGGCTTGTTGGACGCCAGTACGATATTTGCAACATGATTTATCCAGCGATGAACCTTGAAGGCCATGAAGGACAGGCAATCCCTATCAAGGAAACAGACAACCTTTCAGGCAGAATCGAGTTCAAGATTCTGGGACCTGCTTGGACGACCGCTCGGGACGGCATCCGGTATTATTATCACCGCACTTGGGGAAACTGGCTCTGGGGCGGCTCTGTCACAGTCGTGGCGCAAGGCTTCCCAATCTATGAAGAAGCGGACTCGATGTGGATTGAGGACTTGAAAATCAGAGTTGTTTCTGACAATGGACTGAATTCACTCAATGATAATGACAAGCAGCTTGTCTATACGACTGACGCTGAACTCGATGAAGGCTTCGTGAACGTCAAGGATGATATTGACTTCCGTATTTCAACTCAATTAACAACCGAGGAAGCAAATCGTTATGGACTGAACAATAAAGTCAAAATCAATAATCCGAGCCTTGTTGATTCGAATCAAGCCTTGCGTTCAGTGTATAATACTGTTCTCTCTGAAAGCGGAAAGCCAGAAGAACATTATTTGGACCATTATTTCAAGGAATACTCGCAGCCAAGAATCACTTTCGACCTGACAATCCATGACGCGCCGCACAGGAACTGGACAACGCACTTCGAGCTGCCAACACAGTTTCCTGACAAGGAGTTCTTCATCCAGTCAGAGAATTATGATGTTAAACTCTGCCGCAAGCGCTTGACTGTGAAGGAAAGCCACGCTCTCTAAACAAAAGATAAATAGAGAAAGTTTTCCGCACTCACAACGATGCCGAACATCAAGGAGTTTTTCACCCAGGACATTTACGAATACGAGAACAAAAGGTTCAGAATTTATAATGAATTTCCTTCTGAGAGGGAGTTCAGGGAAAGTGTTTATCTTGACGGCACTGAATACCCCGGACGCCTGCTCAACATAGAGCGGTGCGCAGAGTCGAATGCATGGCAGGTGCAAGTTCCTGACTCTACTGGAGCAATCTATACTTTGAATCTTTTTACTTACACTGCGACAAATTCATTAGGTCAGACTGCTCCATTGCTTGATGATGATGCGGAAGATACTCTCGTCACGGTGCCTGTGATCGGAGAAGGTTACTTTTGGACTAATCAATTCTACATCGTCGAAGGAAATACTGGAAAACTTTACAGGCAATACGCTTGGTATTGCGGCACTTTTTCTGTGAACGACCCTACAGACACGCGCGATGAACACTCGCAGGTCACAGTAGAATACGTCCGCACAGGTCAATATCCAGAGAAACTCTGGCTCAACAACTCCGAATACCTTGAAGTCTATTTCGATTATTATAGGGATGTACAGACTCCGGGTGCAGATCCTATACCAGCGCTTAACAAATACACAGTCGTCTACCATGATGAAGATATTGAGCAAATCGAGGTCCATCAGCAAGGCTCTTGCTTTGACGCTTACGCGATACGCGCTCTACAATCCGGAAACGTGCGTCGCGTTGATTCTATCACTTACATAGAAAGAAATATACCTTACGAGCTTCATGGACCCGTAGAGGACATCTATGACGAGGACGAGGATGAATACATCCACAAGCAGTATTATTATGTAAAGTATATCGACCCTGAGACTGACGAAGTCGTATGGCACAACACAGGTCGCTTCGCTCTATTGAAAGATGATAGAGAATACGGAGAAATCATCCCTGACGAGCAGCCGGATGATTATGACCGCTTCTTCATAAGGAAAATCGGCTCGACTTACAACGCAGTCAGGTACCGCTCGACTGACTTCTCCTCTGACAGAGAGGCAGAGGATTATATCAACTCCACTGGACGGTACGACAAGTTCATTCTTGTGCGTCTGGAGCCTTACCTTTCTTCAACACTTGAAACTCTATCGAACGGCGACAAGGTCTATTATTATTATGTTGACTATTTGGACCGCTCTTACAAGTGCGATGAATACGAGGTCTATGAGCAAGGAGGAGGCGGAACGCCAGAACCGGAACCTGACGAAATCGACCCGAACGATCCGAACCTCCCTCCTGTGCCAGCAGAGCCTAACGCTCCTTACAGAGTGCAGCCGTTAGGAAATTATGAAATCTTCCAGAGCGGCAGCGATTATTATGCAGGCCGCTGGAACTACAAGGTCTATTATAACGGCGCAGTAGAAAGGCTCGATACTTTCAGCGCTGTTTCAGAGGCTTTGACTCCGCAGCTCTCTTCCTCTTACACTGACTTTCCTTACGCGACACCGAGGTACAAGCGGTATTATTATGAAGTGCATTATGATGATGCAGAGAAAGATGTTCATCTTTCAAGGACTCTTGACTCGTACCTTGACGTGCAGTATTTCCGTGCAAGGTTCTATGATTATCCGGACTCGACCCAGCTTGTGGGGACAACCTTTGCGGATGCCGGAACCGTTCCGTCGCTTCCTGACGGCTTCGAGCAATACAAGCAGGTGAACGGTCACGCCTGCACTCTGTACGGATTCACGCCTGAACTTTCCGCACTCTATGAAGATACAGACTTCAAGGCTCTCTATGCGGACGCAGAGACAGGTGAAACTCATTTTACAGTAGAGTTCTATCAGGAAGATGAAACGACGCTCATAGAGGCAAGGCAGGTGCCAGTCTATTCAGAACTCGGAACGCTGCCTGATGCACCTGTGAAGAGAGTCACTTACAGCTCCGGAGGCAAGCCTTGGGGCTATGACATCGAGTGCAAGGACTTCATCGACGACTCCCGCTGGTTCACTTACTATGAATCAATCATCATCGCGAGGAACTCCAAGGCGATTGCAAGGTACTGGAGCACGAGCGAACAAGGAGCGGTCTATCGCACCTTCTACACGGTCACTTTCAAGGACTTCCGCGGAAACGACCTTGACTTCGAGTATTATCAGGGCGATACTCCTGAGGCTCCTGCTGTTCCTGCACGCATCTATTCAGGCGACGATGAATACGAGTTCAGAGGATGGAACCCTTCAACGATTGCAGTCGTGAACGGAAACGCAGTCTATACTTCCGTTTATGAAAATGTAAGTCCTCAGCCTGCTTGGCCTGACATCGTCATCGACTTCGACTCGCTTTACAGCAACAGCTACACGACGATTGTCAACAAGAGAGAGAACGCTCCGTACGGCGATGTTTCTCTCAATGACATTGCAAGGTTCGAGTCATCATCCGGAACTCTCGGTCAGACGATTGACGGAAGGCTTGCCTTCCTGTGGCAAGTCGGGAACGGAAACAACTTCTGGTTCCGTGATTCAAGCAGACCGTTCTTTGTTTCGCCGCCAAAAAGCTCGTATATGGCAATCAACGTGAATGCAGGAGACAAGATTGAAATACACGAGACAGGCGCATCTTACGTTCTGGTCGTGAACGAAAACGCGCTTGACGAGTCCGGAAATGCAATCGCAGCAAATACTCAGTACAGCAAGAACAGCAGCAGCAAGTATGTTATGACAGCAGCAAGCAAGGGGTACGTTCTACTTCAGTTCCAGCAATGGACAGCCATAAGGTCCATTTCAATCAACCAGCCTGCGCAAACGTTCACGATTAGGTTCCTTGACCATGCAGGCGCAGTGTTGAGCAGCCAGCAAGTTGAGTCCGGCTCCGCTGCGACGGCTCCGCAGGTTCCTTCTTACACAAGCCCCGCATCAGGCGACTTGAGCACGGAGTTCAACCGCTATGATTTCAGCGCATGGAACCCGGCTCTTCTGAATGCGGAAACAGAGTCGCATGATTATACAGCCCAGTACACTGCGACAAGAGTTTACAGGCTGAGGTTCTACAACTTCTCGAACACGCTTGTAGAGTCGCAGTTCCTTGAATCCGGTGCAACTGTCACGGCTCCTTCCGTTCCTGCTTCCGTAGAGTCCGGCGGCACGACTTACAACTTCACGGGATGGAACCCGGTCATTGCTTCCGTGAGCGCGAATGTTGATTATCAAGCAGTCTATGAGGAAGATGAAGGAGAGACTCCTGTTCGTCTATACGAGGACATCGAAGTTGATTTCCCTACTGCATACCAGGGCACTGACACTGCTATAAATTATACAAGCACGACAACATCTTATGCTATAGGCAGCGGCAGTCATACGAGTATGCCTTCAATCATTTCCGTTACAAGTTCAGGGACTGTCACCGGTGATTTCAAGGAGAGAGTGGCTTGCTTGCACCCTGGTTCTACAAGTACTTATAAATGGATTGAATTCTCAAAACAATCAAGCACTTACGGTTACGCAATGATTTCAACGAGTGCGACAGGTCAAGGGTTTCATTTCGTGTTCAAAGTCGATAAAGGCGATATGGTTTCTATTGTCATGAAAAACAACATAACTTCTGATCATTATCCAAAGGTTTCTACTGGAAATTATACAGAAGGAGGCGTAGAAGCGTTAGACGAATACGGAAACACGATACAGCAGTATAGAACTGTACCTGTTTTGAACGCAGGGCAGGGTTGCATCGAGTTCTTATTCTGGGCAAAGGACACTGGATATATCGCGCTTGATTTCTATGAATCATCTACTTCAAGCGAAACAAGTTATATCAAGAGCATTTCAATCACGGCTCAATCTTAGCCGCCGAATCTTCAAAGATAAATATATTAACAAGGCACTCATAATCAATGAAGACGATATTCAAGGGTCAGGACGACCTGTATTATAACATCAAGATAACAGACACCGAGTCGAACACGGCGCTTTATCCGGACGACTTGGCGGACTTCCGCATCCGCGTGTTCACCAAGAATCCGGAGAACTACGCGGAATACACTGTCGATGACATCTATGATGATGTTCTGTACATCAACGCTCAGGATATTGAACATCTTGAAGATGGCGCATTGAAGATGCAGTTCATCATCGCGTTCAGCAATGATTGCTACGAGGATTCAGCGCAGGATTATACAAGCGTGAGGAACACAGGCTTCTTACTTAAAACACAGCGTTAATCAAGATGATAGACCCGAAGAGAATGAACATAATAGACATAATCATCAGGCGTGCGCCTAAGAACCCGAGGCTCTCTGAACTTGAGGCAAGATTGAGAAGCCTCGAGGAGACCGGGATTCCGCTGCCGGACGTTGCAGAGTTCATCGAGAGTCTTGACCTTGTAGATAGAGAAGAGCTGGAGAACGCTCTTTCAGGCTATCTTCCTGTTAATTATGACTTTGCATCGTTGATTGATTCATTGAGTTTAGTCACCCAAGAACATCTTGACAATGCACTTGCAGCTTACGTCGAGAACGCTCTTGAAGGCTATGCGAAAGAGAGCGCGCTTGAAGGCTTCGCGACTTGGACCTCGCTGAATACGGAAGTTGCAAGGCTTGACTCGAAGATTGACAACATAGACCTGAGCGGTTATGCAACCAAGCAGGACCTGAATGATGCAGTAGATGCAATAGACTTGTCAGGACTCGCAACGAAGTCCCAAGTGAATACGGAAGTTGCAAGGCTTGACTCCAAGATTGACAACATAGACCTGACAGGCTTTGCAACAAAGTCCGAACTCAATGCGGAAATTGCAAGGCTTGAAGCGGAAATAGAGCAAATCGCAAGCCAGCCTTCTGGAACGCTCCCAGGTTCTCATGAACTGAAGGTTGCCGGCTTCGGCGACTTCGTTCTCACGAAAGGAAGAGAATACTTCGCTGTCACTCCTTCGGAGTATAATACAGAAATCTATCCGCTTGAAGTGTACAACCCTATAGGCTTCGTTGCTTACCCGGTTCACTGGGGAAACTCCGGCGGAGTGTTCACGAGAGTGTTGAGTTTCCGCTATCTTACCGGATTGTCACTGAAAGGCTCGCCTGAACCATCAAGCCTCTTCCGCTTCCGAGGAACGAATGCCGGTTTTGAATATCCGGAGTTTCAGGACTGCTGGAACGGCGTCATCTACACTGACGATTCGATGTGCGGAAAAGAGAAAACGAGCTACATTCTCAAGAACCTGATGGATGAAAAATACCAGACCATGACCCCGACGAACGAGGCGGTTGCAGGCAACTTCCCCGCTTTTGCGGCAGCCATGCATTTCGACCCGACCGAAACGATGTACAGCAGCCTGTTCTCGGCTCCTTACTGGTACATTCCTTCTTACAGCGAAGTTTCGCAAGTGAAGTCAAGCAACACGCAGATTGCGGACATACTTGGAAGTTTCATAGAGAAAACAGGCGGCTCTGTCATCACCAGGGATTTCCCGCAGGCGATGCTGACTTCGACTCTTGCAGAGAAGCCCGAAGGCGCAGGTTCCGGACAGGACGGCTGGTACAGGATTGTAGAAAACGGTCCAACTTATCAGGAATGCTTGCCGTTCAACGAGCCTTGTCCTGTGCGCGCCATGATCCGCTTACTCTAAAAACATCATTCAACATCAACATGTACAAGCATAACATAAGCCAAATTGATATGGGACTGAGGTATAGAGACAACTGCATAGACGTTGTCATCAACCGCGCGCCCAAGAACCCGAAGCTTGCAGACCTTGACAGGCGCATCACGCAGATAGAAGAACTCGGCTTGTCATGGAGTGCAATCGATGACAGGCTTGCAAGCTATGTAAGCTCTCTTTCACTTGTTGACAGGGCAACTCTCATGGACCTTCTTGAAGGCTACATGAAGAAGGACGAGCAAGGCGAGATAGACCTGAGCGATTATCTTACAAAAGCGGAAGCCGAGGCAAGGTATTTGAGGAAGCAGAAGATCAGCGAGTCCGGATATGCCGAGCTTGAGTCCAAAGAAGAAAACGTTTTGTATATCATCGAATAATATGGCAACGAAAATCTACATAGGAAACAACGAGATCGCAGGAGAAGGCGGTGCCAGCGGAAACATCCCTGACTCTCTTTCGGACCTGACGAACGACCTTGTCATCTACTTGACAAAGGCTCAATACGACACGCTTGTAGAAGATGAAGAAGTCGATGAGAGCAAGATGTACGTCATAACTGACTTGGCTGACACGGACGACTTGGCTGACCTTGCAACAACCGCTGACATACAGGGCGCGATTGCAAGCCTTAACTCTGAACTGGAAGATACCGCTGACGCTTATTATGCAGAGCTGAGCGCGGACTTGGACAGCCTGAAAAGCGATATAACAAGCGCGAAGAACACTGCTGTAAGTGCGGTCCAGAGCCAGCAGACAACAAGCGTGAACGCAGTGAGTTCGGCTCAATCAACCGCGACGAATGCGGTCAATTCAGCGAAGAACACCGCTGTTTCAGCGATAGAGTCGCAGCAAACTACAAGCGTTGATGCAGTCGAAGCGGCAGGAACTCAGGCTCTTTCTGACATCGACGACGCAGTGGAAGCGATGCCTAAGCTCGCAGTCATGACGGAAGCGGCTTACAACGCTCTTGACTCCGTTGATTCGAACACGATTTACTTCATAACAGTTCTTGAAAACACACCAAGCGGAAATGAGTAGACTCAACAGAAGCGACATATCAAGGGTTCTGTACGGAAGCCAGACGGTGAACCTTATCAGGAAGGGCAGGATCCAAATCTATCCGGCTCCGGAATTCACCGAGGTATATCTTCTTGACGACAACAAGATGTACAGCGTGCAGGTCACCGAGACTGGCGACTATCTTCTTTCGGATGATTATCTCGTGACGGACACTTCGCTTTACGAGTATCTTCCGCCTTACGTTGTCGTTGACCCGGACAAGAGCGGACAGTGGATTCTATCCACTCAGTCAAGGCACTCGGACATGAGCGAGACGACTTACTTCATGTCGAACTCGAACTATAACGTGAGCAACGGAACCGCGAGAGTGAAGGTGAGCGTGAACGGACTTTACTCTATTTCCGTTCTGTACGGTTCTTATGCGGACAGATATTACGACTATGTCAATCTATGGAATCTTGACTATGATGCAAGCTCTGCTGTAAGAACGACTTCAACTACTTACTCTCCTGTAAATACATATAACAGACAAAGCAGTTCTGCTCCGAACTATACTTACACTTATACTCTTGACGGGGGAGAACACTTCTTCTGGGTGACTTACGGAAAAGACAGTTCTGGAAACTCTAACGAGGACCGCGGCTATATAGGGATTGCGACTTCGCTCCTGCAGGACAGGACTGTGAACAATGTTGATGTTTATTATGAAATCGCTCCGGATGATTATTTCCTTTCTGGCGGAGTATATAGAGAGAAGCTCGTTGCTTCTGACGGAAGCGAGCCGCTCCCAGGAAACATTCTGCAGTCAAGCCTGAGCGAGAATGCGGAAACCATCGATGTAGAAGGTACAATGTACGAAGCCTTCTATTATTATGTCACCATCAAGGGAGTGCAAGTCAAGGCAAGAGAATACGTTCTTGGCAATATTGTTTCGTTGATAGAAACTCACTTCCTGACCGGAAACAGTATAGCAATAGGCTGGGACAACATCAGGCACAAGTGGGACAACAATTATACTTTCTCTGTGTATTTCGTCCGTACAGGAAACTACGGCTACAATGACCAGCGCGGTATAACATGGAACATGGGTACGGGAGGACTGTCTCCTATAGAGCTTTCTCCGTACAGGAACGGCTGGTTCTTCGACTTCCACAAGCCTAAGAACACGACTTCGAACGAGACGATAGCAAGCGTTCAAGGGGATGATATGGAATGGAGAGTCGAGTATTATGATATTTCACAGAGTTTTAACACGATATACAGGCTTGACGTGAATGCAACTCCGGATCACACGATGACCTTGTATAATCTTGACGGAACTTCTGTAGGCTCTTCTTCTTATATGCCTTCTCGTGAAGGAGCGGCAAACTTCCTGTCATCTTACGACTTCTACGACGGATATTATCTTGTAAAACTCTGCGCTATGCAGTATATTGCAATCGGTCGAATCGTCGTGCGTGATGAAAACGGAACTGTCATCCATGATTATATGATGACAGAAGATGCAAATGCAAGCGGAAATGCAAGATATGTTCTGAAAGACTTCGTTGAAGGATATTCAACTGCTTGCACTTATACAGGCACTCTGACAGAATTATTGACGCAGAAGTTCAGAGTGAGAGACTTGGGAATCCCTGAAGTAGAAGCGCACTTCCTGACTGGAAATACAAATGCAATAGGGTTCCAGAACCTCAGGCACAAGTGGGACAACGGGTACAAGATTTCATTATACTGGATAAAGACCGCAAGTTATAGCGAAGATATGAGAGGTTTTTGTTATGATAGTGCAGGAACAACTCAATACTCTCCGCTTGAGATTTGCGCATATAGCAATGGATGGTACCTTGACTTCCATTCACCGACCAGTACGACTTCGGATTCAGTGAGCGGCGGTGATTTTGATTTCAGGACATTTGCATCGAGTCTGACTGCTTCAACAAACACGATTTACAGGTTCGATGTACAAATCAGCCCGTACAGCATTAAGCATAACAATACAGACGGAACGAATATTCAATCGTTCAGTTCAACAAATTATGGTAGCGTGCAATCGTCGTATAACTTCTATGACGGATATTATTTGCAGAGCCTGTTCGTCATGAAAGCGGTTGCCGTTGGTCGATTCGTCATCCGCGATGCAAATGACAACATCATCCATGATTATATCATGACAGACACAGGTGAAAACGGAAATTCAAGGTACGTGTTGAAGGACTTCATTGAGAATTATTCGATTGCTTGCACTTATACTGGCACTGTGACTGACGTCATGACTCAAAACTTCACTCCGGCAGTATTATGATAAAACGAGCGCATCTAAGGCTGGGTTCAAGAAAATGGAACCCCACGATATACAAGGGCGGAACAGAATACAAGGCTGTCAATATATACGGAAATTATGCAGAGTATGAAGATAGCGGAATCCCTAAGATTCCATCCGGTTATACTCTTGTTCCGTATATAGAGTGTTTGAGCGGTATGGCGTATATAAACACGGGGTTGTTTGCTGACAAGACGACAAGAGTTGTGGCAGACTTGACGTTTCCTTCTTCTAATTCAACATACCCGCGTATTTTTACTTCCGGAAATGAATATACTTATTGCTTAGGCTTGTATATTGAGTCCGGAACTCAAATCAGAATGAAATATTTCACTGGGGGCGGTTGGCCGGATGTTGCTGTTGAATATTCATACTCAAATAATTTAGCAAATAAAAGAATATTATTTGATTATGTTCCACAAGAAGGACTTTATGTTGAATATAATCTTCTAATACAACACGTTACTTCTGGCGAAGCGCGTACCTCACCCGGGCATATAATGTTATTGATAAACAGTAAAGCAACAAGTTCAAGCAATATAGATGCGGTAGGTACGAAAACCACTGAATATTGCCGGTGCAAGCAACATGAATGGCGCATCTATACAGGCGGAGAACTCGTATCTAATCTATTTCCGGTAACAAGGGATTCAGACTCTGAACCCGGACTCTATGACACTGTGCGCGAACTTTTCTTTACAAGTCCGAATGGCAATCACTTCACAGCAGGCAGTGGCGAGTGGACTCCGCATCCTCCTGCTGAATAAATATATAAACCATAAAACCATAAACAAAATATATTCGAATATCAAATTATGGCAAACAAACTTTACATTGGAAACAGCGTTCTCGTTGACCTGAGCAACTATTATACCAAGAGCGAGGTCGATACCGCGATTTCAAACGTCGATGTAAGCGACCAGCTTGATGATTATGTTCAGAAAGACGGCTCTAAGGTTCTCTCTGACAACAACTTCACAGATGCGTTGAAAACCAAGCTCGAGGGACTCTCGAACTTCGACCCGACGAACATCAATTCAGCGATTTCTGCAATCCAGAGCACTCTCGGGGACATCACCGGCGACGGCGCTGCTGTGACTTCAGCTCTTGATACATGGGCGGAGATAAAGGCATTTGTAAGCGACTATACAAATGTAAATGACCTGCAGGACCTTATCAACACGACAACCACGAACATCCAGACCTGGGTCGGACAGCAGGGCTTCCTGACTTCGACCGCGGCTGCTTCGACTTACCTGAGCCAGAGCGACGCATCTTCTACTTACTTGACTCAAAGCGATGCAGAAGCAAATTACTTGCCTGTTGATACTGACTACATATCACTTGAAGATGCAACTAATCTGTTCTTGTCCCAAGATACTGCAGACGCCATTTACTTGACCCAGGCTGATGCAGCGGCAGATTATATCAATAACGGCGGCGGCGTGACTGCAATCGTGAAGCTTACGCAGTCTGATTTCAACGCGCTTGCATCCAAGGACAGCGGCACTCTCTACATCGTGGAGGACGATCCTGTTCAGCAAGGTTCATAGATAAATAGAGTGTTCGGCTCCTTGGCTTAAAACGCATTTTTTTCCATTTTTTACAATATTTTATTTTCTTGTCGAGAGCGGGTGCATGGAACGATGCACTCGCTTTCTTTTATAATCTACTATAGTAGAAATTTGAGTTGAAAGAGTCCGCCATCCCGAATGAACGGGACCGCAGACTCTGAAAATGAAAATCAGACTTTCCGTATATCATGCGATATGCTCTGAATAATGAACAAGAGCGTTCTCGTCCACGACAGGCGACTCGGGCGTCCCGATGATGAAGCAGATGCAGTCATCCTTTGCGGAGTAGATGCAGACGAGTCCGGTATCCTCGCGGGAGTTCACGAAGTTTACAGCATCCTCTCCGTAGAAGTATTGCTCGACGTCAGACTCGAAGCCCGAAATGACTCTCGCGACAGTATATTCATCCTTTATGTCGACGAGAGAGAACTCGAAGGTCCACTCGACTCCTATAGAGTCGTTGAACGAAATCATGAACTTGACTGTCGGGTCCTTAATCAGCGCGATGAAGTCAGCCTTGGAGTTGCACTGGCGCTTCAATGGAACGTCCCCTTCCTGCTGGAAATAGATTGAGTTGAACTTGCAGTTGCACTCGAACATGTCACGCTTCTTGGTTTTCTTTGTTTCCTTTGTTTTCATTTTTCTTTTTGTTTTAAGATGTTAATGATTTTTTATCTAAGCAGTAAACGCTTCAAGATATTCTTCTACCATGTCCTTGTCATTGAAAAGTTCTCCATCGTCACTGTCATACAGAACGAAATCCAAAATATTATCGCTTTTGCGGTGAATCATAAGGAGCTCGAGTCCAGAGACTTTTTCCATCATGCGGACCACCATCTTGCTTTCGTAGTCGCCCAACGCCTCATCGCAAGATTCTTCTATTCGGTCAAGTTTGTACACGATTGAGTCTTCGTCAGTGCTCATGAAAGAGAAACACGGCGAGATGAATTCCCCGTTGTCGCACGTATATCCGAATGCGAACAGGCGGTTTCTTTTGCTAAGAAGATTTGTAAATTGCTTGTTCGACCTGAATTGCCATGGAGACGCGCCAGGGTCATCCACATCATCATGCTTGATGTACCATATACCATCGTGTCCGCAAATGTCAAGGTTGGAGTACAACTTGATTTTCACTTCCTTGTTTGTTTTCGGGTTGTTTGTGAGGCAGCGGCAAATGTTGTATCTGCCTTTCTTTACTGTTGTTTTCATTTTTCTTTTTGTTTTTAAGATGTTAAACTTCAATATTTTTCACTAAGTTGTCAAAACCTATCTACTATAGTAGAAATTATTTAGTTGTCGAATCCTTAACTTTGGATTGACGCTGCAAAGTAAGCTCTTTTCTTTTTATCATGCAACTTTTTGATTTAAAAAGATTTACGCTTTAGGCTTATTTAGGACTATTCACTACGTAACGTACCCCTTTGGAATGAAAAACACAAAACTCTTTACAAAAAAATACATTCAAGTTTGCGGCTGTTTTAATAAAAATTCGTATCTTTGCAGTGAAAATCAAAAGTTATGGAAAAGAAGAAATGCGTTTTATTTGTAAGAGTTTCAACTGAATACCAAGATTATTCAGAACAGACTTCGAACCTTTCAAGGTACGCTGCGCTGCACGGCTATCCTGTTGAAAACCAAGTCATTATTGCGAACAAGGAGTCAGGAACCAAGTTATCATTTGAAGATAGGGAAGGCTTCACTCAACTGTTCAAGGTTCTTGACGAGGGCGATGTTACTGCAGTATTCGTTGCGGAAGTGAGCCGTATAGGGCGCAGGGATGATGTCATTGCAAGGTTCAAGCGAGTGTTAATCGAGCGCAAAATCAATCTTTATGTACAGCTTGACGAGTTCAGGCTCTTCAACGAGGACGGCTCGCTCAACTCGAACGGCATCATAATGTTCAACATCGTTGCGACTCTTGCAGAGCGTGAAATGATTGAGAAGAAGTCGAGGTTCAACAGAGGAAAAGCGCGTGCAGTCAAGGAAGGAAGGCTGCAAGCCGGAAAGCCCATGTTCGGGTACAAATACGACGATGAAAGAACGAAGCTGGTAGAAGATGAAGATGCTGCATCGTGCGTGCGCGATATATTTAATATGTACGCGCGTGGAAAGTCAATGATTGAAATCTATGATTTTCTTGTGCAGGAAGGAAAGTTTCCTGAGAAGTTCCCGGTCAAAACAGACAGAGAAATCAAGAAGGGGATGATTGCTCAAATACTTGCAAATGCATCTTACTGCGGCAGGCTCCGCAAGAGTTGCGCCACAAGGTACCCGGCAATCATCACCGAGAAGATGTTCGACGAGGTTGCAGAGGCAAGGAAGCGCAGGAAGAACGACGTTAAAATCAACACGAAGAACATCTACTTTGCAAAGCAGCTGATTTTCTACCAGAGCAGTGGCAAGGAGTATGCGATGGTTCCTCTCCGCGGTACAGTGGTCTATAAGTGCAAGAAGTTCAAGTGCGCTCTTTCAATCAACCTGATAGACACCATCGTGTTGGGTGAGGCTCGGTACGAGTGGTTCGCCTTCCAAGATTCAGTCACAGAGCAAATCAAGAACATGAAGGCAAGGTATGCCATGAAGTGCGCGGAACTGGACCAGAAAGTCAAGGAAATAGAGGAGCAGCAGAAGCGGCTTGACGACATCTACGTGCGCGGAAGATTGACGATGAAGGAATACGACTCCCGAATGTACGAACTGGATTGCGAGAAGGAGTCATGCGAGGCTTCGAAGCTTGAGTACGCGCAGCTGCTGAGCGACGCGGAGTCGAACAGCAAGAAGCCTTTCCTCGCAATCGCGCGGAACATCATGGAAATGGACGACGTGACGCGGAAAGAGCTTGTCAAGGCGATGATAGAGAAGGTCGTGGTCAGAGAGTCAGAGGACAGGAAGTGCAAAATCATAGAGGTAAGGACAAAGAGCGGTGACATCAACACTTACAAATATCATGTACGGAGCAGAGAAATAGAGTTCCCGACTGTTTTGAGCTCGACTTACAGGTCGATGTTCAGTTTCGGTCAAGATTGTGAGAGTCCGTTGATGAAAGAATACAGGCAGACTTACGGCTCGCTCCGCATGAAAACAAGCGACTTCTCCATCATCAGGTTCAGCCGAAAAAAGAAAGATAAATAGAATGATTATTCTTTTTGGTTTTCATTTGTTTACAATTTGTTTATTTACAGCGAGAGCGAGAACTTGGGATTAGTTCTCGCTCTCTTTTTTGTCCTCGTCGCCGCTCTTTCTCGTTAAAAACTCTCGGAATCTATAATGATAGTCAATCCCGATTAGACCGCCTGCGAAGGTGCAGATTTCTCCGAATGCAACAAGAACGGAACTGTGTATTATTCCGGAAGGCGGGATGTACAAGCCGCAAAAGAGCAACACAACACCGCACACGATCAACACAGTTGCAACGATAAATTGAGCGTCCAGTTTCTCCCGCTTAGTCATTGTATTTTGGTTGATTTATCTATTGTATTTATTTAGGTTTCTGTCATCTGGAGCCAGTATTCACCGCTGAACATGAACATGATCGGATAAGGACCAAGGCTCACTGTCGATGCATTCGCTGTGCGGCTGTTGAACTTCACGATGTTGTTTCCCGGAGTCGAAGTCGTCACGATGATGTTCGCTTGGCTCATGTTCTTCAGCCAGTAACGCTTGCCTGCTGGTACAGTGTAGAGCCTGCCTGTGGAGGTTCCGTATTTCATTGGGAGGATGATGGCTGCGCCTTGCACTCCGGACAAGTCATTCGAGGTTCCGCTTGCGATGATGAGCGAGTCCTCAGCCAAGCAGTCATAGAACTTGTACGTGCCGGATAGATTTGCCAGTCCGGACGAGCTTCTTGCATTCGAGAAGCTGAACTTGCCCTGCGAAGGCAACTGGAAGGCTCCGTCCGCGGAACCCCATACTCTGCCTGATTCAAGCCCGGAAGCGTCTGATGCATAGAGAACCTGCACTTGATTATTATAGAGCCGGATGCCGGAAGTGCCTGCTGCATTCGACCGCCATACTGCTTCGAAGCCTGATGGACCGAAATACAAGAAGCGGTCAACGGTAGAGCCTGCTGCATAGATGCCGTCTGTCCCGATTCGGGTGATTTGCTTCACTGTTCTCCGGATGCCGAACGAGAGTCCAAGGCTCAGCATGACTGCATGGTTGAATATATCAACGCTTGCATCATCCATCGATGATAGAGCGGCTTGATGCTGCTGTCCAGTTTGTGCAATGGTGATGGTCGCGGTTGCATCCCCGGATGCGTTCGTGCGGAACGAGTCATCGATGTAGAACGGAACGTCGCGGTCATAATCGAACGTATTGTTCGGGTGCAGCGACTTTGAAATCGTGCGCGTATATTGAGTTGAGGTGCCAGCCTTTACTTCTATACTCATGGACAGTGAAAGAGCCGTGTGCAGCGTCATTGGGCTTCCCAGAGTGTCGTATCCGTGCGTCCTTACATTCAGCAATATTGCATTGTCGTACTCAGGCGTTGAGAACTGGATAAGGTCGCCTGAATCTACGTGACCAAGATTGATAATGAAAGAGCGCGAAACAGGCGCGTTGTAGTTCTGTTCATAATCATTGATGGAAAGGCTTCTTCGGAAGTCAGCGTAGCCCGTTGAAGAAATGGTGTTGATCTCTCCGATCGCTTCCTTCCTGATGTTCACTCTCGGGGTGCCGTCATCATCGAGAACGATGATTCCTCCGCCTTGGGAGTCGATGTTCAATGTACCTTCAATCGTCGTGTTGTCACTGCGGAGCCTTATCTGTCCTGTTGTTATATCGATGCCTGTGTTCTCCAAGCCGTCACGTACATTGAGGGAAATTCTTTCCGCTGTCAATGTTAAGCGGCTTTCGTGGTCGTATTCGGAAAGGCTCCAAGCGGTTGCGACCTGACCTTCCTCAAGCTTGATTTGGGATAGACCGGCGATTGAAGTGAAGGAGCCGCTTTGCTTGTGAACCCGCACGAGGAACTTGACTGTCTGTCCGGCTGTGATTGAAGGTGAGGTTCTGAACGTGAACACATGCTTCTCCCAGCCCTGCGCGGAAGTGTTCCATGCATGGAAGCAGTCTGCAGTCGTATATCCGGACGCTTGGCGGTCAACGTACTGGATTTCACCTGTATCGCCTGCATTTGGATAGATGTATGTCGAAAACTGGCTGTTGTGCAATGTATAGAAGGAGAGAGTGTACCAAGTGTTAGGAGAGAGTTTGCCTGTGAGCGGCTGCTCAATCACGTCGATATAATCGCCTGTTTCGGAGCCTGAAGGAGTGAATGATAGAGAGCCTGTCAGTGAAGTGAAGCCTTGCTTCTGCTCCTGTATTGAAGCCTGCCAGAGAGTCCATGCGTCATGGCTCGGCTGGTTTCCGAAGTCAGTGTTGTCAAGAATGTTCACGGATCCTATCGCACGGTCAGCTGCTGACAAGTCGATGCCATCGACTGTGAGCTGAAGGTCTGCGAGCTGCTCTCTTGTCTGGGTGAGTTGACCGGAAACGCTGTTGATGGAGCCTGTGTTCTGCTCTACGGAAGCTGCGATTGAGTCTGCTCTTTGCTCTATTTCAGACATGCGTGAATAAATCGAGTCCGCTGAATCCGAGACGCCGGAGAAATCGACTTCGAGCTGGTTGACTCTTGTTGTTATCGATTCAGCGGTCTGAGTGAGCGTTGAAATGTTGCCTTCATTGTCAGTGACTCTTGTACGGATATTCTCTGCGATTTCGAATAGCGCGCCGGCTGTCCAAGTTATGTTGATGACTCGCTGGTCGAGAAGGTTTCCGCTTGCATCCTTCAGCATGATTCGGGCTGCATAATACTGCCTTGTTGCAGGAAGAAGATGCCAGTCATCCTGAAGCTTTTGCCTGAGCGAGAGTATTGTTTCGCCTGAAATGGTCGTAGATTGAAGGTTCACTTGATAATCGGTCGAGGCACCTGAGAGAGTCTGCACTCTTGCTGTGATTGTATCCGTGGCAAGTAGATTTGCTTGCGAGTAAGTCAAGTCAATCCAGCAGGCGTTTTCCGCGTTCACGTAGAAGCGTTCAGTGACTGGGATGAGCCTGCGGTCTTGCTCGTCGCTGTTTTCATTGGAGTTGTAACACTTTGACCATGTATAATCATTCGGAGTCAAGGACGAGTCATCAAGGCTTGAAGTTGAGGCATAACCCTGGTATTGAGGGTTCTCAATCTGGCTGCGGTCCTTCGTGAATGAAACCGTTCCGTCCGCGGAGTTAGCCCAAGCGGTGTGAACATAATATTGACCTTGATTTGCGATGTAGTCCTCAAGGTCGAAGCCGTTCTCTGCGCGGAAGTTTCCGCGGAAAAGATTGCCTGACTTGGACCAGTACGACCATTGCTTGTTCCAGAGTGAGAAGGAGTTTATGTTCGAATACTGGATGATGCACGGTGCGCTGACTTGCTCGTCATAACTTGTTGAAGAACAAATCATTATGGCTGATTGTCTAAGCTGATTCTTCGAGCCTAAACATGCAATCTGGTCGCCTGCTTCGGCTGTTCCTTCCGGCAGAGTTGTCTGCAGTTCACCGGACGAAGTCACGGAGTCGATGACTTCAATCATGTTGCACCTTCTTGGTCTTCCGTTCACGACTGCTTCTACATCATGCTGGACTGCAATCACCGGAGTCCAGTAATGCTTGTTCGTGCCAGTGAGGTTGAACGTGTGGCAGAATGCATGGTCGCCCGGCTGCCATTCATTCTCAGACAATAAATTTGTGTTTTCATCATAGCAAATCTGGAAAAGTTTAACAGAGTGGTATACATCGTTCATTGATGATGAAACGAAGTATTGAGGGCAGTCTGTGCCTGCCGTGTAGTCCTGTCCTTCCTCTACTGCATCTACCTTGAAGTTTGCAGGGGACAAGATTAAGGAGCCGCCTGCATGCTGGACTTCTTCGATGATAAGATTGAAAAAGTGAGCGTTGCCATAGACAGTCAGGTCCTGTGTTTTGATGGCACCTGAATTTGTTATATCATTCGAGTAGAGCGTATCGACTTTCAATGAGGAGTCGCTGAGGTCGAGACCTCCTTTCATGATGACCGGATCCTCGATTGTTATGTTCGATGAGTTGTTCGAATTGATGACATCGACGTTCAAATTAGGCGTTGTGATAGATGCAGAACCATCAATTTTGATACCTTCAGAACTGTCAATTTCGATACATGTTTTTGAATTTGTATCATTTATTTTACAATTTGTATCATTTAAAGTAAAATTGACATTTTTTGTGGTAAATTCGGACGGTTGGTCAATCGAGTCTGCAGAGTCGAAGTTCATGTAAGAGTCAGAGCGCTGGAACGACTCGAAGCGAGCATCCCCTTGCACTGTCAGGGAGTGATCATTCTTGATGACGAGGTCGCCTTCTACGTCCTGAGTTCCGTTGAAGTCATTGCCCCAGATCGTATGAGTCTCGGTGAGCGCGTCGGCTTGTGCCGACTGGTTGATTCGATTTATGATGTTCGTCTGGGTCTGGCTTGATGCAGAGCCAGAGTCCTTTCTTGACTTTGTAAAAATCTTTGTTGATGTTAAGCTCATCTTGATGGTTTGCTTTGTCTATTTATTTTTATAAAGAAAACGCGCACGCACTCACGTGCGCACGCATCGAATAAAAGTTAATAAAATGCCTCTTGATAAGTACCACTAAAAATAACCAAAAGTAAGTAAATGATGAAGTATAAGTCACATTATTTATCTTTCGTTGAGCGTTGCATATTCGGAAATCAAGAGCGCGTCCGCATTCGCGAGAGTCACCTTGATGTTCGGAAAAAGCTCCTGCGCTCTTTGCTTCAACACGTTCTTGTGTTCACGCTTTGTTTTGCCTTTTGAAGATAGGGAGAGCGCGGTCTGCCATGCGTTGGGCTGCACCTTCACTGTGCGTATTCGGAAGTCAGCGAGCGCCTGTTCAAGATGCCCGAAGCCCTGACCGAAGGTGAACATGGAGACTGTGCCTTGCCCCGGCATCGCATGGACGACTTCGATGTAAGCCGTCAAAGATTCATTGCTTTTGATTGAGAGAGCCTTGTATTTTTCGAGAAGTTCAGTCAGGTCCATGCACGTTGATGGCATGGCATCTACGGAAATGATTTCATTCTTGGAGCGGAGAACGAGTCCTCCGTTCTTTCCTGGGTCAATGGCTATTATCATCTTTCTTGTTCTTTTGGGTTTTGTGTAAATTCGGCTTGTTTTTATTCTTGTGTTCCTCTATCGTCATTGGGTGCAGGTCAGTGCAGCTCCACCTGAATATTTCCTCCATGTGCATGTTGTAGATGTGCCACTGTGAGTTGCGCTTCTTGATGTCCTCGCTTGAAGCGATGACGTTTCCGCGGAAAGGTGGTCGAACTCCGATGAAATAGCAGTCGCGCGCGCTGATGCGGTGCCTCTGCACGAGGACTCCGGGGATGTAAGCGGCATTGTCTGTGAGAACATAGAGGTCGCCCGGTGTAAGGTTCTGGATTGCCTTCTTTTTGTCTTCTTGTATCATGAAGTATTTATTTTTCCTAAAGAAAAAGCTGAAAATGGGGCAGAGAGCCTAAAGAGTCCTAACACAGTGAATTTTTTTGAAGAAATATTTGCGCGGGAAAATAGAAAGAGCTTACTTTGCGGCAGTTAAACGAATCATTAACATCTTAAAAACAAAAAGAAAATGGAAAAGAAATTTTACTTGATTTGCAGCGTTGAAGACTGCTTTAACATGCCTTCGCTCTTTGCAATGGACAGCGATGGAAAGTATTACGGAGATAAGAACTATCCCGAGCTCAGGGGCTTTCCGAAGGATGTTCAATACTGGCGAGAAGCAACAAGCAGCGACTCGGACCGCGGTTTTTACGTCGTTAGATGTTGTTCAGGAATTGAAATGATAGCAGAAGAATTCACCGGACAATTCATGGATTTAACCGAGAACTGGGAGTACATGAATGCAAAGCAGCGCAGGATTGCCTCTGCGGAATACCACCTTACGTTCTTGTCAATGCTGAGCAGGTTTTACTGGAACCAGCAGGAAAGGGATGCGGCAGAACTGATGATTGAATACTTGATGGAGCATAACTTCGAGTTCTTCCAAGTTTTCAGGAGTCTGAAGAAGAATGAGCGCGAAAAGCTGATAAAAGCCAACAAAACTGAATACGAGGAGGCTTCTGGCGTCTTGAACATGGACTTGTTCAGCGCAGCCACAATCAACGGCATAAACGAACATGATTATTATGACAATCATGAAGATGATTATTATTTCTTCGACTAAAACCACTGACGAATATGGAAAGAAGATTCAAGGCTGTATATTCGGAAGCCCTATCCGACTTCAAGCGAGAGCGATACATCATCGTTGATGTTGAGACCGGCGAGATACTGGACGACGCGCAAGGGTACGGTTACAAGAGCAAGGTGAACGCGTACAAGTCGTTCGGCTATCGGAACAAGAGAAAGAAAAATATTCTACAAAACCCCATGTAACATAGAAGATTTATCTTTTTGTTCAGATGTTAACAAAAATGTTAGTGATCATCACTTTGGGAGCTTCGCTGGGAAGCGCGGCTTCCTTTTAGGAAGAAATGCAAGTAAAATAAATTATATAAATCAAAAAAATTAGAGTCAAATGAACAAAGAAGAATTAGAAAATCTTATGAAAGGTTGTTCGTTAGAAGCAGCCAGAAAAAGAAAAATTTATCAAGTTGAAGAGAATTTAAAAGACAAGTCAATCATCAACAGGATTCCAGTCTCGATGATTCCATTGAAAGATGAATACTTAAAAGTCAAAGATAATGCCGATGTTTATTCAGAAGCAATTAAAAACCTGTTTATAGACGGTTGGTATATATTCCCAGTCGAGTCATTCACTGCAATAAAAGAAGAAATCTTCAAAGTGTATGATTTTATTCTCGATAATGACATATATCATGAGACTCCCGTATGGATAAGTAGATATGGCAGTGATATACATATTTTCATTTTTAAGGATGAAAATTATAAAACAATGATGAATATTTTACAAGAATGAAATTCACAACTGAATATACTTTTATATTTTTGATTAAAATTTTCCATTATTAAAAAAAAAAGGGAGTCCGCTGTGAAGCGAGCTCCCTTTTGCATTATGAAAGAATGAGTTTTTAACACTGTACCGTTTAGGTGTAGCAGAGCTTAGTAAGATAATCATAGAAGTCATCGACGACGATAGAAGGCTTGCTTGGATCCTCTGGATGCTCGTTCACGAAGTTTTGCACTCCGCTTTGAGCGTTCTCCGAGTGAATGAAGCCCGTTTTGCTGTCTATCGTAGCCTGTACGGAGTTTTCTATGAAAGGCTGCACACTTGACTGCAACTCGATAGAAAGAGCCGTAGAAAGCAGTTTTCTGATGTGCTCGGAGTCGCAGTCAAGGAGCGTTGCTCCGGCATCAGTCGTGACTTCATAGTGATAATCATTAAGATGCAAGTCGCCTGATGAATAGAGCAGAAGATTGTCAGCAAGCTCGTCTATATCAGAATAGACTTCATAGCCGAGCGGAAGGCTCTCCGTTGCGTTTTCAACTGTCAAAGTGTAAGAAGTGATCTCTGGCATTATTGTGATGTAAGATTTTGCTTGTTTTGCGGAGACTGGAAATGTTCAAGAATATATTTCCAGTATCTGTAACACTCATCGGGAGTGAAGCGCGAAGCCGTACAAGAGTTCCGCGCAAACTTCTCTCTCGCCTGCCGTTCTGTTCTGTAGTCGCCCGGCTGCCTTACTTCGTTCGATGCGAGAGTTATCTTCACGAACTCCTCAAGTCCTTCCTGTCCGAACGGCAGAAGATGGAACATCGCTCCAAAACACCATGGTTCATAATGTTCGGTACGATAACCGAGTGCAAGCAAGGTGTCGATGATTTCGGGGATTGAATATCGCTCCTTGTCGTACTTCAGGGCGAAGTCCGGCTTGCTCCTGTACGGCTGGACTTTCTTCACTTCCTGCTCTTTCTCACCCTCCTTCTTCTTCTGATAACATTTCAGAACTTCAAAATGCGTCTTTTTTATATCATCCGGAGAAGCAAACCTCAATCTTGTGACATCCCTGCATGATGAGTCGAGCTCGATGTTGAACTTCTTGAAATCGTCAATCAACGCATTCAGGTGCCGCTCTATGTCTGTTGTTGCGAGAACGAAGATTGCCCAGATGCCTGTGCCTCTGCAAGATGAACCGCACGCATAGACGTAGCCGGTGTTGATGAGCCTGTCCATCAGGTCGAGCTTCTCTGCCCGGTTGAGCAGGAACTTGTTCTCATCTTTTCCCGGATGATAATCAATGTCAATAACAACAAGCGGATTCACTTGCACTACGTTGTCCTGCGAGCGCCGCTTTCCCCCGCAGGTGCAGGAGAGAGTCGCCGCTTTGATTTTGTTCGACTTGAAATATTTCTGTTCAGGTGAGTCGTAAGGAAGTTTCCGCATTTCATATACCGGATTCGCATATTCAGGCATCTTGCAGTAACGGAGCCACATGTCTATCGATCCTGGACCTCGGCGATCTTTTTTAGATGCACAATCGTAGAAATCGCATATCATGTTCCCTATCTCGCTGGCTTTCAGCGTTTTGAGTGGTACGTTATCTTCCATGGCTGTTCTTGTTCATTATACTGAAAAGTGTTGCCCCTGACAAGTCCGGATTTTCTGTCAAAGTAGGGATTCCTGGGATTGAAACCTGCTGGACTTTCTGCGGTGCAGGCTGCTGGACTTGGCTCGGAGCCTTCGTTTCCTGCTGCTGGTTGTTTTCCTCATCCGAATCTTCATCATCATCCTTCCATTCAGAAATCCGCACAAGAACATATCTACCCTTGCGGTCCCTTTTATAAATCCAGTCGTTATGATACCATTCAGCGAAAGCCTTGCAGACTCCCTTGCAGTCCTTCGATGAGAACTTGCGCTCAGTGAGCATATCGCAAATAACACGAACCGGAAAAACTTCTACATGACCCCATTCAGCAACATCTTTCTTTGCTTTTTCATCAAGTGCCAAGTCATCGCCCCTGACTGCGACAGGCACGAAATACTTCTCGTCAAGAAGCCTGTGAAAACCAGTCGGTTTATTGTCTCGGATGATTTCTTTGTGTGGAAACATAAGGTTCGTTGCATACTTGATGTGTTCGAAGCGCAAATCTACGTTCTGCGCCTTGAACTCTTCTTGATTCTTTGCGAAAACATCATAGTCATCGTTGAGAAGAACGAGAGGACGCTCGAAGCCAGCCTCTTTGTCTGCTTTGTATTGAGCATAGACTTCCGCCCAGACCTGCTCCACGACAGCCTCTGTGAATTGAGTATAGACTTTGTTGCTCTTGTGGTCGCGGGTCGCTTTCATAATCCAGAACCTGCGCTCTACCTTGCCAGTATAATCCTTCAAGAAGTTTTCCTCGTTAGTCGTTCCGCAGAACACGAAGTGCCTCTGCATCGTGCGCTCCTTTTCCGCATAGACAGAGCGGAAAATGTCCGCGGTTTTTGAAATCGCATCTTTTGCTTCGCTTGAGCCTTTCTTTCCAAGATTCACGAGCTCGTCCCAGATGACAATCCATGAGCGGTGAATCAGCTGCTTCCCGTCTCTTGTCGTTATATCCGGATTGTCGCAGGCGTACCCCATCGAGAGCCTCTCGAAAACCAGCGACTTTCCTGCTCCTTGCGGTCCCTGGATAATCAGCACGGAGTCGAACTTGCAGCCCGGTTCAAGAGCGCGCTTTACAGCGGCATAGAGCCAGAGAAAACTCATCTTTCTGTTCAATGGAGTGTCCTCTACACCAAGATAATCAATGAAAATAGATTCAGCACGCTTGGTTCCGTCCCAGGTCAAGGAGTCGAACTTCTCCTTCAACGGGTTGTAAACATTGAGAGAGAAAATCTTCTTAAGAGCATCCTTTATATCATCCTTGTTGCGCGGAAGTCCCACTCTGTCGCACACTGTTTTGATGTCCGCAAAATCATCGTCAGTGTATTCGTGCCCGTCGATTTCCTCGAACCTCGTGATTTCGTTTCTCTTGAAAACATGACCGCAAATGTCAGGATCCGAATCGCTGAAAATCCGTACATAGTTCTGAATCGTCGGGAGAACCTTTCCGGACTCGTCCGTTTCAACCTGCCTTTGTGACCAGAAGGCGACAAGCTTCTGCTTCCGCGTTTCTTCTGCAAGAAGCCTTTTCTGCTTCTCCTGCTGCTTCTGAATCTTGTCAAGCTCTTTCTGACGCTTCTCCTGCTGCTTCTCCTGCTGCTTCTGCTCTTTCTCGCGCTTCTTCTGCTCACGATCCTGCTGCTTCTGAATCTTCTCTTGCTCTTTCTTCTGCATCTTGAAGTTATTCACTTCTTTTACGGCATAGACAAGAGAGTCATCCGGATTGCATCCGGAGTTCACGAATGTTTGGAAACGCTCTTCAAGCAGTTTCTTCTCGTCTTCTTCTTTGATGAATGAAGAAACCTTCTGCGCGTTCTCTGTGTTTTTGATTCCGTGAAGAATCAGGAAGTCATAGACTTCTTTCTGAAATTCGGAAATAATACTTTCCATTTTAATTTATATAAAGAGTTTTATCACAAGGTTCATGACGCCTTGCTCGCATTATTATACAGAGAGAAGTTGAAAAAGTTTAAAGAAATGAGCAACCAGCACTTCACCAAGGCTGATTGCTCATGAATGAACATTTATTAAAAACTCTTTATATTTAGCTTCATCGTCACGATGTTCGCTGTATATTATACAGCGAAACATTTCGATAGTTTAAACTATTTTCAGTATTTTAAGAAAAATGTAAATTTTAACATTTCAAGTTGAATTTTTTATATACATGCATTTTTCTATCACGAATGAGTGAGAGCGGAGAGCTCTGGAAGATGAAAAAGCAAAGAAAAAGAGTTGATGAACTAAAAATGAGGTTCATCGGTGAAAAATAGTTCAGCACTTTAACTAATTGAAAATCAATTAGTTTAATAAGTTTTGATTAGATTGATGAACGATGAACTACACAGTTTTATTCTATAGTATACACATATACATATACATATACATATACACATATACATATACACATATACACATATACTCTCTCACATTTATATAAAAATATAGTTCTTCAGGTTCTTCAGTGAAGTAAGTAATAGAAAATCAGTAAGTTAGGTGCCGAACTACGTAGTTCATCGGTTTGTTCTTCAGTTCGTCGATGATTCTTTCAACCGTTGCAAGTCCCCGAAGGGGCGAAGCCCCTGTCCCCATCATCGTGATAGAAATATAAGCAATCTGGCTTATAATCATCGAATATAAGCAAAAAGAGCTTTTCCCATCACAGGAAAAGCCCAACCAAGCAAAATCTAAATAATAAAAAATAAAAAAGTGATTCTTAAAATGCTAAATGAAAAACAAAAATTCCTCAATTCTAAAATGTTTCTTCTCCGTATTTATCTACACGTGCATGCACGCACAAGCGCTCACGTGAAATATTCAACACAAAGATAAATACACAAAGCAAAACAAGTTCAGCAAGATGCCTAACGTTCCATTTCCGCGTGACTTCTACAAGAAACCAAGATGCGTGAGCTTTCCTTCCGCACCGAGCGACCGAGCAGCAAAGTATTATAACACCACTTCGTGGCAAAAAACACGCAGAGCAGTCGCACAGGAGCATCCGCTCTGCGAGCTCTCTCTGCTGCAGAACAGAGTCGCGAACGCGGACGAATTGCACCACCTGATAAAGTTCAACGAGCAGCCGAACGAGGAGATGCGCTTGCGCCTGCTACTTGACCCGGACAACATCATCGCGCTCTCGCAAGAGAAGCATTTGAACATCCATTATCGACGCCATCTACTGACCGAAGATGAAGTGAACCTGCTCAACGAGCGCAAGCAGAAGGTCTATGCGAAGTACGTCGCGGAAGGCTGTCCGATTGTCTGGACAGAGGATGCAAACACTTAGTTTTGCATAACTTGCTGTGTTTCAACATTTTACGCACCACCTTATCATACAGAAGATGATAAGAGCCTCAGAGTTTCGCACTCGTAACTCATTGAATATCAGCAAGATACGGGGGCCTATCCCAGAAAAAACAAGGCATAGATATAT
>Ga0310694_10000768_pt1 | contig 40232 bp, 34 predicted proteins | sample 174DNAGHGhighgp2_FD_203884 | JGI IMG/M metagenome (GOLD analysis project Ga0310694, IMG submission 203884) | Sheep rumen microbial communities from Palmerston North, Manawatu-Wanganui, New Zealand - 1742 DNA GHGhigh gp2 (v2) (version 2) | ecosystem: Host-associated > Mammals > Digestive system... | reverse complement strand
CAATTATCAGTCGAATATTTAACTAATTATCAAATTTCTTACAATTATGAAAATCCTGCATACGATAGTGAAACAGGAGAATATTCTACAATTTCATTACCAACTTATACTCAACTTTATGATAAAAATCCTATTACTTATTTAAAGAATGTAAAATTGATTAACAAAGATCAAACAGTTAGTAAGTATAATGCTTATGATTTCTTAAAAACTTATACACAAAATTCTTTATATAGTCAATTTAATGAAAAATTTTATAATCAATTATTTAATTATCAAGGCGAATTACCTGCTAAATATAGAGGATTAGCAAATAAAATCGTAGCAAATCTTCTTTATACAAATCTTTTAAGTTATAAATATCTTTCTGTTGATTTAAGCGATGCAATTACAAATTTAGAAAGTAAAGGTAAAAAACTTTATGAAAGTTATCATCAAGGTTTATCAGAAAAAGAATTATCTATAATTAACAACTTCTTGGAAAATAGTGGAATGGTAGAAAAAGTTGAAAACTCCAATATAACTCTTAATAACCCTTATACTGTTAAAATAACCGTTAGTGATGCTTCATTAACTACAGGTAAACAAGAACAAGTAAGAAAGAGTTTTTGGAGATCGGTTGCTGCAATTTTCACATTAGGCAATCCTTTTGAAACCGAATATGGTCAAACAAAAAAAGAAGCTCAAAGCTTTACCGTTAATAGTACAGCAGTTTTTGCCTATACCAGATATTATTCAACATTCTCTTTTGATGTTGTTGAAACAAAAACTTCCACTAACACAAATCTTTCTGGAGAATTGATTAACTTCTCTCAAATTTTAAGTGATGCTGGCTATTCTTTCGCTTTAAATAATAACGTAAGTTGGCCTTATATTGCTTATAATCCTTTACAATTAGGAACTTCAACTGAAGTAAAAAATATTGATTTATTTAAAAAGAGTAATGGTGCATCTTTCACTATTTCAGGTAATTACAATGCTAGTGATACAAATTATTCATTATTCTATGACACTGTTTCAGTTGGTGGTGAATTGAGATTTGCTCCTACATCTGAAAAAACGACATTATTATATAATGAATTAAATGGTGGCTTAAATGATAATGAAAAAGTTTTAAAAGCTTATGTAAATATTCTCAACAATTTTAAAAATAATAAAAAATATAATGAAGAATATAGAAATAAGCTAGCAGCTGCATTAGATGAGGCTATTGCAACTTATAACAGTATTAATCAAAAATATCCTGGCACTTCACAAAATGTTAGTTATCTTTTACAATATACTAAAGGTATGCAAGAAATTGCTCAATACACAGATATGCTTCAAGATTTATTTAAAGAATTGAAATCTCAAAATATAGTTAAGGGCTTCAGTTCAAGTGGTTATTATCAAGGCTTATTTAGTAATCCTTATAAAAATGTTATTCAAAATACTGTAGGTAATAATAGTTATTCTTCTATCACAGATTTCTATGGTTCATCAAAACTTACTGTTCAATATACTGTTCCTGGTTTACCTTTATCTCATTCTAATGATTTCTTGGTAGGCGAAAATCAAATCTTATTTACAAACTGGAATAAAATTGGCGATGGTAAAGAAGCGCAACGTTTATTTACAAGCTTTGCAACAGGAAATAATTTATTACCATTATTTATTTATAGAAGTACTGCTGATGATTATTTAATGTATGATGAAGATGATTACAGTAAGAACATTTTATGGGCTGTTCCTGCTGCTGTTTTCACTCAAGAGAATGGCTTCCAAGGTTATACTAATCCAAACTCAATTTATATTCCTTGCGATATGCTTAATATGCCTGTTTTAAAAAATCACACTGGTTACATTGAATACAAATTAGTTACTAGTGAAACCTTAAAAAATTGGTTTAAAATTTATACAGATAATACTAATTCAGTATCTATTCAAGAATTTATGAGTATTAATAAATTTTTAGAACACGATGACATTCAGCAATATGAAGTCACTCAAACAGCAAAATGGTATTTCTTCTTCCCTAGAATTGAATCTAAAACAGATGAAAGAAAAGTAGATTTAGTTAATACTGACAAAACTTTCAATGATGTAAATTTAGACGATAATGTATATAGAGCTCTTTATAATATGAGTTTAAAACAATATAAACAAAATAGCACTATATACGAAATAGAACCTGTATTTATTTATAATGCTCGTTTAAGTTTCCTTTGGTTAGATGAAGGATTTGGTTGCTCAATCTATTTCAATTACGGTTTGTCACCATTATATCAAATTTTCTTAGATTATACTAAGAACTTAGCTGGTGATACTATTTCTTATAGTAATCTTACTCCAAAGCAAGCATATGAAAAATATATAATTCAATCTCAATATTTCAATGTTGATACTGATTATACTCTTCCATATGAAACCGGAATGTACATTAAACCAGTATGTGCTGATAATTCAACAAAATATAAATTATATTTAAATAAAGGTAATTATACTGCAAATCATTCTGAAGATATAATAACTTATTTGAATACTGTTTTATCAAAATATAATTATGCACTTCCAACAAATGATAAATATGTTATTTATCAATCATCTTCTCCTGTTACAAGAACTTCATTATCAACAAATCCAGCTCAAGAGTTAGGTTTTAATACTAGTTCAAAATCACGTTATATTAATTATAACTATTATGATACAACTAGAGAATATAATATTAATTATTTAGAGTTAATCAAATATTATAATTTAAGTAACGGAGTAAAACGTATTATAATCGAAAATCAAGATGCTTTATCAGGTGCTGATGACAATAAAGTTATTTATACTCAAGTTGATAGAGAATTAATGTGGTTCATTTGGGGCCCATTTGGTAAAGATGGCGAAATTTGTTCTCTTGGAGATGCGTTGAGCAATAAATTCACAAAGGACAACGTTTTATTTAGCAACGTTGTATCTACTGATAACACAAAAATCGAATATGATAGTTCTAAGATTTTAGTTGATGCTAATAAAGAAAGTATTGTATTTGATAATGTTACTCAAAGAACTTTAAAAGATAATGATACATTAACATTAAATACAAATTATGATTTCTATATTAACGCTAATTTATCAGATCTAAATATTAAAACTACTAAACCATCTATTGAAAATCAAATTTCCGAATTTGATTTAGCTGAATTACAATTAAATGCTATTCAAGATTTCAATTATAAATATTGTTCATTCTATCAATACGAATCATTGAATATTCAAAATGGTGTTGTTACAGATTTTACAGATACTGATGGTTCTAAAAAACCAAGTTTAATTGAAAATATGTATTATAACACTGCTAATAAAACATTCTATTCTGCTGATAAAAAATTCATTGCTGAAAATCCATATTATGATGGTAAAAAGGTTGAATATAGTGAAAGTGCAATTGGTGCTGCAACAGTTATAGTTAAAGGTCAATATCAAAAAATGACTGAAATAACTCGACCACCAAAGAAAACTTACTATAGAATTCCTTATACATACGTTGGCGAATGTTTTGGTTTTGAAACTACTAGAACAATATACAACAATGTAGTTATTAATAATACTACGGGTGAAAAAATCGATAAATATCTTACAGAAAGTTATGCTATAGCTTGGCTTAAATCTAAAACTCATTGGTATAGTTTCTTAGCTCCTGAATATAAAGAATTTATCGGTGTTGGAGAACCTGAAATTACATCTCAAGAAGCTATTGGTGAAAGAAAAATTCAAATGAGTGACGAAACAATCACTGAATATTATTCTTTATTACCAAACACAAAAGAACCAACAATTTCTCATATAATGTATTCAATTTCTTATACTCCATCAAGCAATGCATCAGATGTATGTGCTGCTGGATACACTTTAAGAAACGGAAAATGTTATTATACTACAACAAATGGTACTTCAAATAAATTTATTTATAATAATGAATATTATTTATCAATTTCTCCAAATGAAAAGTTCAATAATTCTAAAACTAATGATTCTGCATTAGACAATATGATACATATTGAAAATTTAGTTGAAAATACTTTATATTCAATTAAATTTGGTTTTGAAACTGATATGGGTGTTACTTATTATGATAGTCAAATTTTCTATGCAAGAACTGGCGATAATATGGTTGCTAATCCATTAAATCCTAATGGAAAATATACAATCTACGATTTACCTGCAAGTGGTTCTATGTATGATATTATGACACAACAAAGTATTACTTATACTGATTTCAAATATATCTTTGCAGATGAAACAATAATTAATCAATTATTAAACAATCAATATTATTTGAATGCTTTAAAAACAAATTCTTCAAATTCATTTGTTTTACAAGGAACAACAATGACTTGTGGCCCTAATGAAAATGAAGCTTGTTGGTTATATTCTTCTAGCCTTTCAAAGATGTCAATTAATGATATTGGCTATCGTTTCAATATTCAATACAAAGATAAAGATGCTGTCGATACTGCAAGCAATTGGAAGAATTTAAACGTAAGTATTGAAAATGATTTCAAGTTGGTAGAAAATGCATCCAAAACAACTGAATTATCGTTAGGAAAAACAATATCTTTCAACAATTATTTAAATAATGAATTATATAACGACAATATATATCATAGTTTAAAAGATTCTGATTTATATTCGATTTTCACTAATAAATGTGCAAGTAATTTTGATTTATTACAAACTTATATTTTATCTAATTATATGATAAAATTTACAAATAATGGTGCAATAAATGAAATGAAAGACAAAGATATTAAAGTTACTATGGAATTCTGGTATTATGATTCATTCTTATATATGGATTATAATGGTAACGGAAAATATGATACAACTAAATTAGGAACAACTGACGGATATACATTCTCAGTTCTAGACCAAAATTTAAATCCTGCATTATATGAAGTAGTAACATACGGTGTAAAAAATAGTGATGGTTCAGTTAAAGGTATTGCAATAGCTGATGCTAAAGAATTATCAATTTCTCCTGCAACAAAACAAAGATATGATGATGCGTTAAATCACGCAACAATAGAAAATGGTGGAGTTCATCAAACTGCATTAAGATTCGGTATCGAACAATATACAGATAACAACTTCTATCTATTCATTGCAAGTGGTTCTAACAATGGTTATATTGGAGGATAAAAACATTAAAGTCTACCTTAATTGGTAGACTTTTTTGCTATAAAAATGCCGAAAAAAAATTTTGCAAATAAAAACATAATAATTAATGAAAACAGTTTAGTTTTCAAAAAAATAATTAAATCGGAAGGAGACATTAAGAATGATTAAATTATTTAAGAAATTAGCCGCTAACAAGAAAGGTTCTGAATTAGTTCAAACTATTTTCATTGTAGGTGTAGCATTAGTTGCAGGTGGTCTAGTAACTGCTTGGATCGTAACTACAGTTCAAAACAAGATGAATGAAGCTGACTCAGTTGGTGGAGACATCGCTACTACAAAGAAAGCCTAGTCAATAGCGTAATTTAAAGAAGGTAACTTTTTAACGGTTACCTTTTTTTCTTTTTAAAATCGATTTTACCACGAATTAAAAACATAAATATTATAAAACTTGAAAAAGGAGCTTTTATGATGAATAATTATTTAAAATCTAAAAATTTCTTGTTAAAAGCATATGCAAATAATAAAGAAAAAGATGATAAATTAGATGATAAAAAAATTTATCCTAATGAAATAGAAAAAAAAGATAAATTGGAAGCTATTATCAAAGATGAAATTAATAAAGAATTTTTCGTTTTATTACAAAAAAATGTGTTTGATGAAAACGATGCATTAGCTGTTAAAGAATTTATTAAAAAATATATTAAAGATAATAAGTATTTCTTTCAACAATCTTCTGATCACGATTTTTTCGTTAAATCAATTGTTGATGAAATTTTCGGTTTAGGTTTGCTTGAACAATATATTAACGATGATAATGTCCAAGAAATTTGGATTAGTGGAACAAAATATATTTACATTGATGAAAATGGTGTTCGTAAAAAAGCAGATATCAATTTCAAAAATGACAATATTATTGTTTCAATGATAAACAAAATTCTAGCTCCTGTAAACCGTAAAGTTGACGAAAGTAATCCGTTAGTAGATGCTCGTTTAAGAGATGGTTCCCGTGTTGCTATCACAATGCCACCAGTTGCTTTAAATGGCCCAGAAATTACAATTCGTAAATTCAAAAAGGAAAAATTTACTATTTGGGATTATGTTAAATATGATTCAATGTCTCAAAAAATGGCAGACTTCTTATCTAATGCAGTTGCTGCCGGTTTAAATATATTAGTTGTAGGTGGAACATCATCAGGTAAAACAACATTACTTAATGCTCTTTCTAATGAAATTCCTCAAGACCGTTCTGCTGAACACGTTATCACAATAGAGGACTCAGCTGAACTTATGATTTATGCACCTTTCTGGCAAGCCTGGGAAACAAAAAACGCCAACTCAGAAGGGAAAGGCGGAATAAATTCATCTGATTTAGTAAAACACTCTCTAAGAAATTCTCCTGACCGTATAATCGTAGGAGAAATTCGTGATAAAGTTGCTTATGAAGTTTTACAAGCATCAATTACAGGTCATAAAGGTTGTATGGCTACAATCCACGCCGATAATGCTTCTAAGGCTGTAGAACGTTTCTCTACACTAGCAGGTTCTGCGGGTGTTATTGAAGCTACAGATGCAAAAGATTTATTCTGTGGTGCTTTTGATTTAATAGTAGTAGTAGAAAGATTAACTGATCCTAATACTAATAAACCTTGCCGTAAAGTTACTCAAATATGTCATATTGTAGGTATCGGCCCACAAGCTGGTAAAATCCTTGCTTCTGATGGCTGGGTAAAAGAACCTCCAAAAGATGATTTAGAAAAACAAAAACAATTTAATGATCCTACAAAAGAATGGTTACAAGATATTTTTAAATTAAATAAAAAGACTTTCAAATTTGAATCAACAGGATATGTTCCTCAAGAGTTAGTTAAGAAAGCTGAAGCTGAAGTTAGACCATTCGATTTAGAAATCTTTACTGCAACAAATCCTAAGAAAAATAATTCAAAAAAGAAAAAAGATAAAGATAAAGAATTAAAAGAAGAGTTGCTAAAAGAAAAAGAACAAAGAGAAAAACAATCTTCTCAAGAATAAGAGGTGATATAAATGAACGCATTCTTACAAGAATTATGGGAATGGGCAAATAAAAATGAAACAAACTGGATTTTATTTATATCAGCTTTAATAATCGCCCTTTTATTAATAGTTGGAACAATCATTTTTATCACTGTTATTCTTAATTCTACACGTAAATTAAGTAAAAAAAATAAAGATATTATTTTTGGAAAAAGTGAAAGTGAAAAAGTTTCAGAATTTGCAAAATCTGAAAAATCCTTTAAAGATACTGCAATTTATAAAAGACTAACGAATAATTTCTTCACAAAATTTTATAAAGAATTCAAATTCTTTGAAAATAATCCTATCATTCTTTTTGGTTCTTTGGGCGTAGGTTATATAATCTTCTTTGTAGGTATTTATTTAGTAAGTAATAGTTTACCAATTGGTATAGTTCTTGGCTTTTCATTTTTAGCTGTTTGGTATATTTTCTGGGAAGGAAGAATTTCCAAACAAAGAAAAAGATATATCAAAGGCTTTGCTATGGCAATTAAAATTATTTCAGCTTCTACAAGTGCAGGTAACTCATTTGAAACAGCAATTAATATTTTACTTGCCAGAGAAAATATAAACAATAAAATAAGAAGTGAATTTGCACAATTATCAAACCATTTAAAATCAAATAAAACAATAGATGAGTCACTAGAACTATTTTGGAAACGTAATTCAATGTTTAATGAAGTTTCAATGTTCTGTGTTACAATTCAATTCTTCTTCAAAAAAGGTGGAACCAATTTAGGAAAAATTATGTTAAAACTTGAAAAAGCATTTGATGATAAACTTGAAAGCTATTCTGAAATTGATACTGAGTTAGGTATTAACAAAGTTTTAATGAATGGTTTAACCTATTTATATCTAATAATGTTGTTTGCTTTACCATTGTTTATGCCAACATTTTATACTGATTTAATAGATGATGGTGGCCTTGGAATTGTTAAATGCCTTGGTAGTTTAGGATTATATTTCTTTGGTATAGCGTTCTTTAAGAAGATGACAAGAAGTGCAGCGGAGGGATAATATATGGCTGAAAAAATATTTATGTATGTTATAATAGGAATAATTCTTTGCGTTCTAATAACTGCATTATTTGCATACTTAGTCGCTAAAGAAGGCAATAATAATCCTTACGTTTCTGTAATTAATCCTTCTACAACTGATTATACTAAAATTGTTAATGATAGTAATGTAAAAAAGCGTAAAAAAGAATTAGAAAAAGAAGAAAAGAAACGTAAAAGAGCAGAAGATAGTGAATTAGGTAAAAAATTTAAAAGTTGGTATATTCAAGCTGGTAAGCCCGAAAAAAATATCAACGATTTTATAAAAACCGAATTATTAATGCTATTTACAGGTCTTTTAATGATTTTTGTTTTCTTGCTTACATTGCATAATTTTTGGATTGGCTTTGCAATCGCAGTTGTTGCTTTACTTTTTCCTGTATTAGATTTAGCTGGTGATATTTCAGAAAGAAAAGCCTCTTTTAGAAAAGATTTTGCATATTTTCTTCAAACCTTATCATTCGTTTTATCTAATGGTGGAGTTTTGCAAGCCTCTTTCATAGAAGTTACAAATAAGCAAGAAGAAGGCGTATTAAAAGAAATTATGAAAGAAGTAATTGTTGCTCAAAAGGTTAATGGTGGAGATTTCTCTAAAGCTTTCTCAACAATTGCTGAAAAAATTCAAATTGATGAAACAAAAGAATTCGTAGAAATTATTCAAAACAACTTAGCTAAAGGTATTCCAGTAGCTGAAACATTTGCTTCACAATCTGAATCAATTTCTAGATATACTCAAAATAAAAAGACTAAAAAAATACGTAATATGTCTAATACTATCATTCTCCCAATTTTCTTTATAATTGGTGCTGTTGGTATTTTGTTCGTATAATAAATTGAACCCTTATGGGTTCTTTTTTAATTAAAACATAATTTCAAATGTAAAAGAATTATCAAAAAAGATAAAATATATAGAAAAGAGGAAATTTTTAATGTTATTTAATGATTATAAAAAGATTATATTTTTAGATGCAGAAGCTAATGGAACTGATACCAGAACTGCTCAATCTTTAGAATGGGCTGTTGCTGAAATGGTGGCTGATGGATATAGTAAATTAAAGGTAACAAAGCAAACTGATTTCTTTGTTTCAGGAACTGGAATTGTTCCTGAAGATGTTATTTTATACGATGCTCAACCTGCTGATTTTAATGAATTTAAGAAGAGAGCCGAAGAAAAGGGCATAGCTGTTGAAGATTTTAAATTGCCAGTATCTATTACTGAATTAACTCACATTCACTCAGAAAATTTAGATCCTGATAAGTCTATTGCTTTTCCAGAAGATGTAATTGCTCAAACATTTGCAAAGAAGTTATTTCAACCTGATACTTTAATTATGACATATAATTTAAATTATGACTTAAATCTAATTGCTTCAATGTTAAAAAAATATGACATCAAGGTAGATTGGGAAGCTCCTGATTATCTGGATTTACTAGCTGTTTATAAGGATTTAAATTCTTATGATAGTGAAGTTGATAATGGTAGAGTTATTGATGGTGTAAAGTGTGATGTTAAGTGTTTAGGACATCGTTTGGATGCAGCACTAAAGAAATATGATGTAGCTATTGATCCACAATATCGTCATAGAGCTATCGGTGACGTTTTAGCATCTGTTGAAGTATTACAAAAGATGATAGCAGAAGGAGTTCAATTTAGAGTTTATTTAAATTATCTTTCTTACAAGGAAAAGTTTAAGGATACTTTAATTTATCTTCCTGCAAAAAAGATCACTTATGTTCCTGTTCTTAAAAAGTTTGATTTGAGATTTTATTCTTTAAAGAAATGGAAGGAAGAACAAGCAAAAAAGTAATAATCTAATTAAAAGTCTCGCAAGAGGCTTTTTATTTTTTTCTTCATTTTTTTCGTTTCATAAAACATAATATTATTAAATTAAGAAGAGGTGAAAAAATGCCTAATTATGATGATTTAGATTATGAAGATGACTTCGAGGATGAAGAAAAGGTTTTTCAAAGTCCTGCTGAAAAATTAGATACGTTAAAAAATCAAATTTTAATATTAAATGATAAAATTTCTGAACAACAAAAGAAAGTTGAAAAATTAGAACAAAAACAATTTATTAAAGTATATATTTATTATGTAGGAACTTCAACTTCTATTAATTCAAAGCCTTTAGAAGATAATAATTTAGAAGAAGTAAGTAAAATTTTAAATTTTTCAGATGTTGAAAAAATTGCAATTAAAGACTACATAAAACAAATAAATACTTTATTAGATTTAAAAAAGAATAAAGACTTTTTTGAAAAAGAAAGTCAAAGAATTATAGAAGAAGAAAAACTAAAAAAGCAACAAGATATGACAATCTTTAATGCCATTGAAAAAGTTGTATTAGATAAGTATAAGAAACAAAAAGAAGGAAGTAACAAATGATAAAATTTAATGCTGTTAATTTTAAAAATTTAACTAATAAAGGTAAAGAAGAAACTCAATATATTGCCAATTTAAAAGTTGAAGGATATCAAAATATTTTGATTACTGAAAGTAATCTCAACAAAAGGAATAAAACAGTTTTAGCATATTTGCCAGATGGTGAACAAGAATTTTTCTTAATCAATTGTATTGAAAATAATGAATTTGATATGTATTTAATTTCATCCGATAAAAAGAAAAGAGCATTTTGTGTAAGAACCTCTGAATTAGATCCAGAAGAAACAGCTTTCTTTTATAATCCTAATGAAAAATATTATGGAATTTATAAAAATTCTAAAGCTCATATCAATTTGAAAGAAACAATCGAAGAATATTTATCTAAATATAGATATTTTTAATTTTTTAAAAAGGAGTATTAACTATGAAAACAAAAAATATTATTTTAACTGGAACTTTTAAGAATAAAAATAGACCTGATTTATTTAAGTTATTAACTAAATTTTCTGAGGTAAATGAAGATTTTTGTGGCAAGTCTGGTCTTGATTTTATAAGTGATGAAGCTAGAAAAGAAGGACTTCGTTCTGATTTTGAATTATTCTTAAAATTAGAAGATAAACATTCTTCTATTGAAGATATTGTAAAAAATTTTTGTGATATGTTAGGCGATTTTGAAATGGAAGAACCTAAATATGTATTAACAGAAGTTGACACTGTAACAGTTTTAACAATTTCTATTGTTAGATATATTTAAAATAAAGGAGAATTTTTTAATTCTCTTTTTTCTTTTCTCTAAATGGTAGGGATTTAAAAACATAAAATAAAAGAAATAATATTTTCGAAAAGGAGTTATTATATGAAAAAGAAGAAAACTTTATTATTAATTTTGCTTTTTGTTTTAACATTGGTAGGAACATTAGGCTTATTTACTTTTATCATTGTAAAATCATATAATGATAATAAGACATATTATTACGTTGCAACAAAAGATTTTGATGTGCAAACCGAAATAACCGAACTTGATGTAAATACATATTTTGCAAAAGTAGAAGGTACAAAAGAATATGCTGAGGCATTATCAAACAATGGTATTGTTTTAGTTACTAATCTTAAAGATTTAATTGGAAGAACTGTATCAGTTCCAATTGCAAAAGGTGATATTGTTACTTACACAAAAGTTACTAAAGTAGCTGAAACAGAAGGAAATGATGATTTTAAAAATCCTCAATACATTCCTCTTTCATTTGACGCTTCTAACGTTCTAGCAAAAGAAATTATTAAAGATACCACAGTTGCAATAATGATTGATACTTCATTAAACAATTTAACTTATGCAACTCAAACAACAACTTCTTCACCTTCAACAAGCGAAAATTCAGATACAACCAATTCAAACTCTGCTTCTTTAGATAATGCTTCTAAAGGACGTTTATTAAGTGTTGTTTGTACAAAAGCTTATGCAAGAAATATTGAAATTGATAAAACAGGTAAATATAATGTTTTATTACAAATGGAATATGAAGATGCTTTAAATATTCTTTCCTTATCTAGTAATTCAACTCTTTATTTATTAGATAATCAAAATAAAACCATTACCGAAAAAACTTCATTAATCAATTATAATGTATTAGCTAACACATTTGCTTCAACAGGATTGGATGTAAGCTTAACTGATTTTGAATGTTGGGTTTCTCGTATAAATTCCGATGGTACAGTTGTTAGTACTTTCAACTTTGATGATGAAAATGACGTAACATATGTTAGTGCTGATTCAAGTAAAGCTTCAATGCCTTCTACATTAGATCCATCAGCTAAAATTAAAAACATTAAACTTGAAAGTAAAACTACTTTACAATTACAATGGTTTTCTTATGTTCCATATATCTATATAAAACACTACGATGAAAACGGTCAAGAAGTTAATGACTATGGTAAATATACTGTAGCTAATAACGATTTTAATTATAATTCTAAAACTGAAAAATCAACTTTGAAATTAAATTTAACAAACGGAGTTTATGAAATTGGTTTCTTCAATGAAAATGGTTCTTTAATGAGCACTTATGTATTTACAATAGAAGATGCTGTAAAATATACTTATACTGCCGTTAATGATGAAAAAATTAAAGTTTCTAGTGTTGAAAATTCTACATACTCATACTCTTTAGCAATTAGCAAAGAATTATTAAATAATCTAGAAAATTTAAATGGTTTACCTGCTGATTCTTTCAAAATCGATGGTGATAGCACTAAGTATGATTTAGATAATATGCTAACATTAAATGATAATTCATATTATTATGTAGCAGTTAATGATAGTTTAAATTTCAGTGCTGATGCAAATAATGTTGTAACAAAAACTCTTCACTTCTATAATGGTGATGATGAACTTGATGTTAGCGGAACAAAAACTATTAGATTAATTTTAAAAGAAAATCAAATTATTTGTAACGAATATGGAGTTCTTCCTATCGTATATTCTACTTATGCTTCAAATTCTGCTGTAAATTATAATACTTTAAATTCTACAACAGTATCAAATTTCCAAAAAGAATATTTTAAGAGAGTTGAACTTTTAAAGAATGTTCAAGTAACTGATGAATATGATTTAAAGAGAATTTTCAATCTTGAAGGTTTAGAAAATTTTGAAGCAAGTTTCTTAAATACGACAGTATCTGAAATGAGTATTATTATTAACGATACGCCATACACATTCTCTATGAAACAATTCGAAGATTTACATTCCTTATCAGTAGATAAAACAATTGATGAAGGTATTAAAAACTTTGATGATGAAACATTAGAAGTATTAGATTCAATTAAGACAATTCTTAATCTTGATTTAAATTCACCTGATGTTAATAATTTAGATTTAATTAAGATTTTCCTTTTATTTAAAGGTCAATATTCTAATATATTAAGTGATATTACAGTTGTATTGACAACAGCTGAAAACAGCGTTGCAGTCACTTTACAAAATTAATTCAAAGGAGAAAAAAATATGAAAACAATATATATTTTAAAACATCCTCAAACAGCTATTCTTTCTTATTTGAATGAATTATCAAATGCCATCAGTTCCAAAAGTGATGAATTAATTTTAGATGGTTATGATGATTGTAATGATGATGGATTACAAAAATTTGCTTTTGCAATGTCTGATATTTTAGTTACAGATATCATAGATAAAGAATTATATGACCAAGTAATGCAATTAAATGGTTATTGTAATATTGTAATTTTAGCATCGGATATAAATAGAGCTCAAGCAATTGTTGCCGATTATCAAAAGGCTGGAATTTATAAAGTTTCTTTCGTTAATATTTCACACGTAGATGTTAATACATTAAGTAACAATTTATGTGATCACGAGGAAGGAAGCGTAGATTTATCTATTTCTCCTTTCTCTAGTGAGGAATTACATAATGATACAACTTTTGAAGATATTCAAAAAGAAGTTAAAGCCGAAGAAGAACAAAAATTAGAAGATAGTCATCAGGCCGACGATACATTCTTAAAGACTTTCTCTAATGATGTTATTTTAGAAAGTGAAACTTCTGACGTTGTTAATGAAGAAAAAGCTAACGACGAAGAAGAAAATCAAGAAGAAGAAACTACTGATACAAAACAAGATAAATCTTCTATTTTATCTAATTCTAGTGTATTAAATGAAATTAGAGAAGAAAAAATAGTTAACATTACAACAAACGTTTCAGATTTATCAACTAAGGTTATTTCTTTAGTATCTAAAAAAGGTGGAACTGGTAAATCAACATTTGCTAAAGAAATGGCTAATTTCTATTCACATCTTCAAAAGCCAAAGAGCCGTGAAAACTATCGTGTAACTGTTCTTGACTTTGATTTTGAAAGTGGTTCTCAAAGAACTCTATTAGGTATTGATAATCCATATCCTAACATTTATACTTGGATTAATGATATTCTAGATAAAATAGAAGATGGTTCAAAAATTGATAGTATTTACTTTTCAAGTTATGAAGTAATGAACTATCTTATGAGCGTTAAAAACTCAAACTTCTCTGTATTAATTACAAATCAAGGTAACTTACCAATTAAGATTTTAGAAAAACTAAGCAGACACGCTGAACAAGAAGAAGATTTACTTGAAAAGATTTTAAAGAAAATAATTAAAGCGGTTATTCAAGTATCTGATATAGTAATAATTGATACTCCATCTAATTTTGATGAATTCTCTGTTGTAGCTATGGAAAATAGTAATAACATTTTATATATGTTACAACCTACAATTCCTGATATTGAAAACTTCAAAGTTTTCGTAGATGAAGTAAAAGATTATAAAAAGATTTCATTTGATAAAATTGGAATAGTAATTAATAATTTCTATACAAAGAATTTCAATGATACTACTAAAGAATTATTAAATGATATTACATATAATGTTTACGATATTAAAACAACAAAAGATATTGTAAAGCATTTCCCAATTATTTCCGAAAATCCATTTGACGTAAACTATACAATAGTTTCTCAAAATTATGCATTTATGCGTAAGAAAACAGATTCAATCATTACAATGTGTCACTATTGTTTACCAATGTTTAGAGTAAATCAAATTGTTCAATATAAAAAGCAAGTTGAAAACTTGCCAAAGCAAAAATCTAAAAAAGAATTAGCTAAAGAAAAGAAAGCTAAGATGCTTCAAGAAATGATTGAGGCTGAAAAGCGTAAAAAAGAAGAAAAGTTAAAAAAGAAAGGTCAAAAGAATTCGCCAAATAAGGTTGAAGAAAAAGTGGCCGATTCATCAGAAAAAGTGGCCGATTCATCAGTAAAACTGGCTGTTTCAAACGATAATCTTGTTTTAAATGATCAAAATATTTCTGAAAATAAGTTAGATGATGTTGTCTCAGAAGATAACAATGAAAATAATGTTCAAAATGGGGAAACAGTTTTAGAGGAAAAGAATGATAATATAGTAAATGATGTTGAAATTCCTTTTGAAACTGAATCTACTCCAGAACCTGATGTTTTAACAAAAGAAGACGCAAATCGCTATTTAAATAGTGATTTATCTAATGAAACATTAGCAGGCTTCGTTGGTAATTTACAAAAAATGCCAATGGTTAGTAAAACTAAGTATGGATATCCAATCTTCAATAAAAAGCCTATGAGCTTAAATAAGAAAGTTTGGAAAGAATATCAAAAAGCCTTATCAAAAGAGCTTTATAAAAAATAATTTTTAAAAGGAGCAAATAAAATGCAGATAGTTTTTTATATTATTGTAGCTTTGTCAATTTTAAGTTTCATAATTATTGGAGTATTTGACGATTTAACAGCTACTATTCCCCATACAATAACTATCATCCTAATGTTATTAGGACTTTCTTCAATTTTCATTGATCAAAGCCCTGATAAAGTTTGGTGGTTACCATTAACAATTGCTTCAATTATATTTGTAATACAAGTATTATTGTTTGTAATTATGGGTGAAAACGCCATCGGTGGTGGCGATATAAAAATTTTAACTATCTGCTGTTTTTTTGTTCATTCCATCGATAAATTATATACCTGGGCAATATACTTTTCTATAGCCACTGTTTTAGCTTTAGTTGTTTCTAAAACACATAAAGATAACGTAGTTAGAATGGGAAAATTTATTTGCCTTCCAATTATACCTGTATTTTTTAGTAGTAGAGAACTTGGTTTAGAAATAATAGTCCTTTATTTAGTTTTAATTTATGCAATTGATATTTTATTAGAAAGGAGGATACCAAATGAAGAAAAACAACTTTTTCAGCAAGATTATAAAAAACAAAAGAGGAGGTAATACTGTTGATGCAATAATTATAACTCCATTATGGATTTCTATTTTAATTATTGTAATAATTTTCTTATCAACAATGTCACAAAAAAATAAAGTTGAACAAATAGCAAATGATGTTTCACAAATCATTATGGGTTCTAATGGTGACAATTATGTTCAAAATATAGAAAATTATAGACAGACTTATGCTTCCGATTGTGAAATATTAGTTTATGAAGTTTTGAATTCATCTGCCGATATAGAACATCAAACATTGTATTCTACATCTCCTACTGTAGGAGCAAGAAATTTTTCCAAGGGAACTTTCTGTAATATAGAAACAGCAGATGCCGTTAACTTTTGGAAAAGTGGTAATTTTATAAAATTTGTTGTAATAAAACCAACTCAATTTTATAATAATACATTTACTGTTAATTTAACATCGACAGACCGTTGGAGTTTTGCTAAAGAACTTGTTTATTCTTATAATTTGGTAGCTTTAGTTCCAAATGTTTAAGTTTTTAAAAAATAAAAAAGGCTCAGCTTTATTAGAAACTATAATATTATGGCCTTTCTTTATATGGTTAATTTTTATTTCAGTAACTAAATTAATGATTATGACTGAAAGAAATACTGCTGAAAATTTAAGTAAAAATTATTCAAGAACCTTAACAACAGCATTATCATTTGAACAAGCTTTAGATGATATAGCATACGATTATAATTCTAAAAGAAAATCATTTGCTATTGTTAATATAACTGTTGGCGATTTTAATTTGGATTTTACATCTCAAGGTACAGGTTCATTTGAAAGTTGTATTTTAGATAATAAATTTGAAGTTTCTCGTTTAAACAGTATTACCACTCCTCAAAACATAGAATATTTCCATTCTTGTTGGAAGGCTGGTACTACTTGTAGTATAACAGTTTCTAAAAATTTAGGTGAAACAACATTTAAATCTTTTACAACAGGTTATTTTTATGATCCAGTTGAAGGTAAACGATATGAGCTTTCATTACCTGGAACTAAAGAAACTTGTTTATCAACTCATACAGGTATTTTATATACTACATCAAAAACTATTTAATTTAATTTTTAGGAGGGGATAAAAATGATTTCAAAATTATTAAAATCAAAAAATGGATCCTTTTTACTATTAGGTGTTATAGTTATCCCTATCATTATAGCATTAGCTTTAACTTTAATTGGTAGTGGTATGAGAGAAAGAAATATGAAAATTTCATATCAATCTAGTTTAGATAATGAAGCTTACGCTTTAGCTATGGAATTTGGTGAAACATATTACGAAACTTCCGCACAAAATGAAAATGAAATGGAATTTTGTTTGTTTAAAGATGAAGATTTACCAAAAATTCAAGAACGTTTTGATGTTTTTTTTCAACACTTAGATGGTTGGAACGAAAAATGGCATTCAGAAGTTACTATTGTTAATAATGTAAATCATTCAATAAATGCAAACGTTCCTGAAAGTACAGAATTTGTAAGAATAAGAGCAAGAATTGTTCTTCCTAATACAAATTGTGATTCTTATGATAAATATTTTAACGAAAATGATGCTTCTTGGAAAAAAATTTCAGGTAACATTCCTAATGGTAATTTCGAAGGTTCTAGTAATAATTCTATAAAAGTATTATTTTTTACTTCTTATGGTTCTATTACTGGTTTAAAACACGTTCACGAATTAACAACTGTTATAATTAAAGAAGCAACTTGTTCACAAGAACAAGAAACATTAACTTATTGTACAAAATGCGGTCAATATTTTACAACATCTGGTGCAATAGCCACAGGCCCTGAAAAAGGTGAAAAAAATCCAAATGTTCATAATTTTGTTTCCTATTACTTTGTTGCTGCTTCTTGTAAAGAACAAAGTTTAGCGTTAATTAAATGTTCGGATTGTGGAGTTTCAGCTCAAACATTTTTTGAAGGACAAGTAAGACGTAATGGTAACAACTATATTGAACTTCCATTATATGCTCTTTATAGTGATGGAATTTTTGCCGGAAAAGTTTTTGATACAAATGATGCAAAATTAAATTATTTTGTTTCTTGGCTTACAAGTCATTCAGGAACTCCAAAAAATCCTCAATATACTGTATTAAACGATTGGATTGAAACAAATAAAAAACCTGACACAACAACTGGTAGTGTAAAAATCACTTCCTCTGATATTCATAATATGCCAGTATCAGTTTTCTCACAATTATTACGTTTTTATTCTAACACTAATTTATCAGAATATAACGCAACTAAAAATGCAGGTTATGTTAATGTTGTTACTCAAAGTGTAAATCATACATTCAAATATGAATCAACTACTTTATCAACCTGTTATGCAGAAGGATATGATACATACCGTTGCTCTTTATGTAACGCTGAAGAACAACGTAATTTTAAAGCTAAAGCTACAACTGGTGCTGATCATAAACATTTAATAAAAGTTAATTATGTAGCTAAAACTTGTACAACTAATGGTAATAAAGAATATTATTATTGCTCTGATTGTGGTAAATATTTCATTTCTGAAAATGAATATAATTTACTTTCTCCAGCTTATCAAACTGTTTCTTTAACTAAATATGAAGTTTCAGAGCAAGATACTATAATTCAAAAATCTCATAATTATGATTATGATGCAAATACTAAAACAGGTGGAACAGTAATTTTGCCTACTTGTACTACTAAAGGTTTCACAATCGTAAAATGTAAAGATTGTAGTGATTATTATTATACTAATTACACTAATATAGATTATTCGAAACCTGCTCACAATAGAATTATAAAAATTAATGGTAATAATGTTTCTAATGAAGAAGTTGAAAATCTAACAAAATATGAAGCAATAGCTTCTACTTGTACAACTAATGGTAATTATGAATATTATAAATGTTCAGCCTGTGAAAAATATTACCGTGAAGTAAATGGTGAATTTCAACAAATCAATTACAAAGATTGGGTTTTACCATTAGATCCTAATAATCACAATTATCTTGATTATAGAACTGCTAATCCTACTTGTACTGAGCAAGGATATACAATTAGAAAATGTATAGCAAGTAATAATCGTTTTGGTTGTGGTAAAGAAACAAAATTCGATGATAGCGGTACTGAATTATACAAACCTGTTCCAGCTTTAGGACATTTATCTAGTGGTTATATTTTAATTAATGCACCAACTTGTACTGATACTGGTTCTGAGCATTGTGTTTGTGTTAGACAAGGATGTGGGAAAGAAATAGCAAACTCTAGAAGAGAACTTCCTATGCTTCCACATACAGTAGGTGACTTTGTTACAGGAGTTGCTCCTACTTGTATTGCATCTGGTTATAATATTAAGAAATGTACCGTATGTAATAAAAATTTATATGAAATTTACGGAAAACAATATTATTATTCTGTAACTTATAATGAAACATCTGCTTTTAAAACCGGACAAACATTATTAGTTGACGAAAGTGTTTATCAAGAAGTAAATGCTTTAGGTCACGATTTAGTATGGAAAAAAGATGTTGCTGAAACTTGTGAACAACCTGCTGTTGTAAATGCATATTGTACACGTTCTTGCTGTGTTCCTACACAAATCTTTGCAACTAGTGATAATCCACCAGAGGCAACAGGTCATAAAGCAAGTGGAACTTGGGTTACTACTTTAGCACCAACTTGTGAAGAAGATGGAACTCGTGTTCAATATTGCTCTAATCCTTGGTGTGATAAAAAAGGTGAATATATTGTTAAGAGTGAAGTAATTGAAAAATTAGGACACGACTTTACAATTTTAGTTTCAACAACTTATAAAACAATTGCTAATGATGCTTCAAACGGAATAAAAGTCGAAACATATAAATGTTCTCGTTGTGATAAAACAAATGATGTAGAAACAACAGTTTCTCACGAATATGTAAAAACAATTTACGTTCAACCTACTTGTACAACAGATGGACAATCTAAATTTACTTGTAAGAATTGTGGATACACTTATATAGCAACAGATTTAACTCTTTTAGGACACGAATTCTTTAATACAAGTGTTGTAAAACCTACTTGTACAACAGAAGGTTATACTAATCAACAATGTAGTCGTTGTAATATAACTAGAATTGATCCTGATAGTTATACACAAGCTTTAGGTCACGATTTTAGTGGTGCTCCTGTATATAGTGCATACACTTCTACTGGTCTTTATAGTTGTGGTTACTTAACATACACTTGTTCACGTTGCCCTCAAACAAGAAGAATAGAAGCAAATCACTCATTTGAAAAATATGGTGATAGTGTGGCTCCTACTTGTACAGAAAGTGGATATTCTGTTTATAAATGTTCAAAATGTTCATTTATCAAAAATGATGCTTATATTCCTGCTTTAGGACACGATTATTCAGTTAAAGTTAGCACTTTAAATCCTACTTGTACTGAAGGTGGAAATTCAACTTATAAATGTTCAAGATGTTCTTCTACTACAATTAAAGATTATACCAATGCTTTAGGACACACTTATAATAGTTCACAAGCACAATATACTTGGTCTGGTCAAGACGCAAATGGTGCAACAGCTACTTGCGTAGGAAATAATAAATGTTCTAGATGCTCTCAAGCACCTATTACAACAACAATATCTAATATTACTCCTACTAAGACAGCACCTACTTGCGTTAATACAGGTAGTTGGAATTACACTGCTAATTTTACTCAAACAGGTTTTTCAACTCAAACTACTAAAACCACAATTTCTGCTTTAGGACATACTTATAATGTCAATAATACAAAGCATACTTGGTCTTCTGATTTAAAAACTTGTACAGCTGAAAATATTTGCACAAGATGTGGTGTAAATAAAATAAAATTAACAGTAAATACTACATTAACTCGTAATAAAGAAGCAACTTGTACAGAACAAGGAAACTATACATATTCAGCTAATTTTAATAATAGTAATCTGCTTAATGCTACTAAGAGTTTTTCTCCAACGGCAACAGGTCATAATTTTGTAGGTACAGGAAGATATGATTCTAATGAAACAGTCCATTGGGAACTTAAACAATGTACAGCTTGTAAAATTTATAAAGAAGTTGTAGAAAGTGATAAATCAGTTCACAATTATGGTTCTAAAAAAATTGATACAAAACCTACTTGTACAGCAACTGGTACTTCACACCATATTTGTTCTGTTTGTGGATATAGAGAAAACTTAACTGAAAGTGCTCTTGGTCACGAATATCAAAAAGATAATGGTAATATTGTTTATACTTATCCTGCTGGTACAATATCTTATAGTGGAACTAAAACTAATGATACTCAACACATTCTTGTTGCAGTTTGTACTCGTTGTGATATTGTTCTTAATACAAAATGGGAAAATCACAATCAAGATTATTCTTTTAAAACTGAAGAATGTGAAAAAGTTCCTACTATAACTTATACTTGCACAATATGTTCAAAACCAGTTAATACAATAAAATTAAACGATGGTAATCCATTACCTCACGATTGGAAAGAAATTGAACACATTAATAGTACTTGTGATTCTGATGAATTAAGCAAATGTAAATGCAATAGATGTGGAAAAGAATACACTTTCAATTTAGGTAATCGTAAACAACACGTTTTTGAAGTAATTGATACATTAAGTAATAGTTTTAATGAAAATACTTGTATAACTCTTTTATATCGCTGTAAAAACTGTAAAAATCCGCAATATGATTATCGAAATTCTACTCACACACCAGTAAAAAAAGACACTGTTGCTCCTACTTGTACAACAGCTGGCTATGATGTTTATAAATGCTCTAAATGTGGTTATGAATTTCATCAAAACTTTACATCTGAATTAGGCCATAATTTCCCTTCTACAGGCAAAAGCTATGCTGGTTCAGATTGTCGATATAAAGGTTATGATAGATTTACTTGCACTAGATGCAATTATTATAAGGATATTGCAAATAATCTGCCTGGTCCTCACAATTACAACAACAATTGGGTAACAACAAAAAAACCAACTTGTGAAAATAAAGGTACAGAAGAATTAAAATGTCGTCTTTGCTCTACTATTATACCAAATACAGCTCGAGATGTCGCAGCTTTAGGTCATAATTATATTACCGAATATGGAATTAGAACAAGAACTGTAACTGCTTCACCAAGCACATCAACTCTTAGTCACGACAGTTCGCCTTATTTTGCTACTATAAGCTACCAAAATACCCCAAATTACGGATGGACTGGTTACTGTGATCGTAATAGTGGTGATGGAAAAACTCCATATTTTTCATCCATTTCCGAATATCAAAAAGGTGATACTACAGATTACACTAAGGACGACGCATCTAATCCTTACAGAAACAATGTAGATTCTATATCTTCTTTCAGACACGTAATGACAGCAGATGGACATACTTTCCAAGATTATTGGTATAGAAAATATGAATTAGGTGATAATCTATCAAAATGGGCTTCTGAATTTACTCCTTCGCACGGTACCGGATATTATATCAATGGATATGAAAAAGTTCACGAATGGTGGGCTTGGTTTAGGGATTGGTATGACTACAAATGGGAAAAAGCAAAATTAACAGTTTCTTATAATTATTATTATGGCGTAGTAAAATGGTATATAACATCAAGCGATTCAGATGTTACTTGGTCAAATTCCAATGCTGGAACAGTTAGTTTAAATAATACATTTAGTTTAGATGGCCGTACCGATTACAATTCAACCCAAACTTTTACAATAAGATATGTAGAAAATACAAGATTATATTGTACTAGATGTGGCAATTATCATTAATTTAATCTTTATTTATCAAAAATAAAACATAAAAATAATATCTAAAGTATTAAAAGCCTGTTAAAATATTTTAGCAGGCTTTTTGCAAAAAGGAGATGCTAAAAATGAAAAATAAAAAAACAAAACTATTATCGACAATGTTTACTTTATCAGTTTTTTCTTTGAGTTTTCTTTTGTTTTCTTGTTCTCCTAAAAAAGTAGAAAACGATGACACTTCATCAAATATAATTTCTTCAACAGAACCTATTTCTACAGAAGAACCATCAATTATCACTCCTGATGAACCTACAAAAAATATTTATACAATAACTTTTGTTTTAAATCAAGATGATTTTTTTACTCAAGAGGTAAAAGAAAATGATTTAATAAATGTTCCCGAACCACCATCTTCAAAAGAAGATGATACTTATATCTATGAATTTACAGGATGGTATACTTCACCAGAATTAATTGATATCTTTGATTTTCAAAACACAAAAATCAATTCATCTTTTAGTCTTTATGCTGGCTGGAAAAAAAATGAAAAAAATTCTTTTGTTGAAACAAGAGAAATTTCATATGATTTTAACACTTTCGAAGAACCTGTCCTTCACCAAATTGAAAATGATAATTTAGAAAAACAATATACATTGTATTTTATAATTGGTAATAATCAATCAAATTTTGATATTAACTTTTCTTACAATATAGAAACAGATATAATATCTTTTGAAAAGTTTAAATTAATTGGTTATACATTTAACGGATGGTATTTAGATGCTAATATGATTAATGAACCGTTTGATAACGCTAATACTACTTTAGCTTCATTAAATAAAGATACAATCTATTTATATGCTAAATTTACTGAAGATACGCCAACTCCATCAATTGAGGAACAATGCGAACATCAAATTGAAACTCGAATTTTACAACAAGGTTCTTGTAAAACTGGAGCTAAAAGAATTGAACAAACTTATTGTGTAAAATGTGGTGAAACTTATGGCACAACAGAATATACAGTTTATCACGAAATGCCTGATAAGAGTGAATGTGAACACTTTGCTCCAACTTGCACTGAAAAAGGATATTATGTTCAAAAATGTAAAAATTGTGATTATCAATTACAATATATTTACGCTGATGAAATAGATCACAATTTGGTTAATAGAGTAGTTGTAGAACCAACTTGCACAGCAAACGGATATAGTGCAGATGTATGTACTATGTGTGGAACAGAGTTTAATCGTGTAACTATTGAACCAACAGGTCATAATTATTATGCAGTTGGAACTATTCCTTCTACTTGCTCAACAAATGGATATGAACTTTTTCAATGTCGTTGTGGTAATACATTAGAAGGTGATCGATTGCCTTTAGATGAAAATAATCACGTATATGATGCAAATGGAGTTTGTTATTTATGTGGTCATCAAAAGGAAGAATAAACTAAGAGCTTTCGAGCTCTTTTTTTCTTGCACTAAAAACATAAAGTAAATAGACGAAAAAATTATTTGATTTTTATTTAAAGTTTTATTACTTTATTATAAGGAAAAAGGAAATGCTAAAATCTTTTTGAATTATTGTAAAATAATAAGATAATAAATAGTTAACCACTATTTCTTATAATTTCTAGTTAAAAGAAAAATAGTTTTGAAGAATTTTAATTTCTTTCTTATTACTTTTGTGATTAAAAATTGAAGCTTTAAAAAACTCGTAAAATTATTCATTATATTTTTTCAAAAAATACAATTACTTTTATCTTTTAAAATGATTGCACCTATTTTAAATATTGAAATTTTAAATAATAGAAAGTGGCTTTAGCCTGTCTGTTTGGATAGAAATTATTTTATTTTAATATTTGTTTAGATATTGATTATTATTGAAAATAAAACACTAATTTATTTTTTAATATAATGTAATAATAAATACTGTGTTTAAGCCATTAAAGAGTTAATTTTTAAAATATCAAAAATTTTAAAAGGATGTTATGATTTAACGAGGCTATTTTTTTATTTAAGGAGGATGATAATTAATGTCAACAAGTCAATTACGTGAAAAAAAGAAATTTCAAAACAATTTAAAATTACTTTTAGTTTTAGGTAATGGAATACTTGCATTATTTGTAATAGCTTTAGCTGGTATATTAGTTGGTAAAAAACTTCAAGAAAAAGAAGATGCTGTCCAATGTAATGTAATACAAACTACAGTTATTGATAAATATATTGTAGATGGCTATGCTGGAGGAGGCTGGTATATTTGGTATATTCAACCTACTCAATATGTAGTAGTATCGGAAGATAATGCTGGTGGCAGATGGACATCTTATATGTATATTGAAGACTATAATGCCTATGACGTTGGTTCTATACTCGAAATTTGTATAGAACATAATGCTCCTTTAATATATGATACACATCATAAATAAAAATTAGACTAGTTTTCTAGTCTTTTTTTATTAAATATTATCAATTTTATAAAATTTTTACTTTTAGGGTCAAAATCAAAATAAAATATTATCATAAATTTCAAAAAAATTATCGTTTTTAATCGTTTCTTTTTTTAAACGATATTTTTATCAATTTAAACGGAAAGGGCTTTTTAAACAAAAAAATCTTTGCAAAAATCGAAGTAAAATCTTTTTTAGTTAAAAACATAAAAATTATCGAAATGTAAAAAGTTCATTTCATACCAATTAAAAACTCAAAAAATATTAATATGAAAAGGAGATAACAAAATGAGTAGATCAAACAATGCGGTATATTTTTTAGGTAAGGTAATTAAAGGCGTAACAGCAAGATACACATCAGAAGGTAAGCCAAGAGCATCTTATCAAGTTGAAATTCAAGGACGTTCAATTGACAAGGGAGCAATTCAAACTCCATTTGTAAAGAGTGCTGGTAATCAAGCAGCAAAAGATATTGAACATATTAAAGTAGGTGACATAATTTTAGTTGAAGGCAGAATTACTACTAGAGAAGAAAAGAAAACACTATCTTTAATTAAGGATCCAAACGAACCTCAAAAGATGTTAACTTATGATGAAACTGATGAAAACATTCCTTATGTTGTAAAAGCAAGTGATATTTATAAGGTTGATGTTACTAGAACTGTAACAGAAGTATTAGCTACAGATGTAACATACGTTTCTGACTTACTATCTATGATGGAACCTGAACAAGCTTTAAAAGTATTCACACCTGACGTATTAAGATATGTACTTAATGACTATGAGGAAAAATATGGTGATTTAGATCCCGTTATTAAAGCTTTAACCGAAAAAAAGAAGTAATTTTTCTTAAAACATAAGATGGTTAGAGCACATTAAAAAGGAGGGTGTCGTAAATGAATAACGAAGATTTAGAATTAGTCGATGAAAATATTGACATTGATTTTTTCTATGAGGATGCGCCTCGTAAGAAAAAAGTTAAAGCAAAGCATATATTGATTTATACTATTGTTTTAACATTATTCGCTATTTTAGGTATATTCATCGCAGGTGCGGTGACAATGGCAAGATATGATACTACGAAAATCGTGTCCGATACATATATAAAAGAATATGAATTTTATCAAGAATTAGACGACTTCGAAACACACATATTTAATTTCTATAAAACTAATTATTTAGATAAGAAATTATATAAGACTGCACAAGTCACAACTATTTCTACTTATGATGAGGATTCATATTATCAGTTATTAGAAGATGAAGTTGCTTATGTAGACGAATTCTTCAGTAAAAATGCAACTGAAATTTTAAGACGTGGTTCTACAACCACAAATGCAATTAAAGCTAATTACTACAAATTCTTCTATGATGGTTCTTCTAGCTCATCTAGTTTATATGTAGTATATGAACAATTCTTAAATGATGCTTTACATCCTGGTGATGAAAGTGATGGAATGTTCCAATTATTAGCACAATCTGAACAATACTCTGTTCAAGCTTCAACAAATACTGCATTATATAACTCTTTAAATAGTTATATAGGTGATGCAGGTGTTAAGGCCCAATTTAAAAAGGTTTTATCCGGTAAATAGTTAGGGGGTATAAAAATGGAAAATCAAACAAAACAAACATATAAAAGTTTTAATTATGATAATGTTGATTTCTCTAAAATGGACAAGAAAAAAATGTTTTCTGTAATAGTTGAGTTAATTAAAGAAAACAAAATGTTATTACATAACAATACCAAATTAGAGGGTGAAATTAAAGATATCGAAAGTAAATCTAAGAATGGTGCTAAAATTGAAAAAGTCTATGAAAAGAAGATTGATGATGTAATTGCTCAATTATGTCCAGATTTGGCAGCTTTATTAGATAATGATGAAAAGATGTCTTTAGATTATAAATTTGCTTCTTTAGTTGAAACAATTATGACTGATAAGCAAAAATATATTTCAACAATTACCAATTTAAAAGAACAAGTAAAAAATCAAAAAATCTTACTTGATGAAATGAAAGAAAAGTTAATCAAGATGATTGAAAACCAAAGAAACATTCCAACTACTGATGATTTAGATGAAGATGAAGACGAGGTAGTTGAAGATAAACATCAAGTTGAATTAATTCGTGAAGAACAACCTGTTGAAACTAATAGTAATGAAAATGAAACTCCAAGTGCTCCAGCAATCACTTTCAAAACTATTGATATCAATGAAATGGTTGCAGAGTTCGATGATATTTCAGCACAAATCGTATTAGCAATTGGTTCTGAAGGATTATCAGCATATCCTGAAATTCTTGAATATGCAAATAATAAGTTAGGTTCTATTTCTGATACTAGATTTGAAAATTGCTTTAATAAATTAGCAACAAAACAAGTTATTGAAGTTGATCAAGTATCATCTTTCTCAAAACCTCGTATGAGAGTTGCTTCTTTAACTGATTCAATAGGTGTAACTGCTTTTAAGCAACTATCTAAGGGTGGAACTCCTGTGGTTTCTGAAAAGCAAAAAATGATTAAAGAAAATGATAATTTAAATCACGGATATTCTATTAAAGATACTGCAAAATATCTTGAAGGATTATCTTATGAAAATATCTCTATTGATCGAGCAAGCAATACAATTAAATTTGAAGGTCAAAGAAGTTGGATCCCTGATATTATTGCTCAAAACCCAATTACTAAACGTAATGAATATTTCGAAATTGAATTAGGTAATCATAATCAAACTAATTTTGAAGAAAAACTTACAAAGGCTAACTTAAAAGCTTCAATTTTAAAGATTATCGTTCCTAACAAATCAATTAAGGAAAATCTTTTACAAAAGGTAAAGGCTTGGAAGGAAAGCAAAAATGTTGCTCCAACTATTAACATTTACGTTATGACCTTTACAGAATTAAAAAATAAGGAGAATTTAGTTCCTGCTTCTCGAGTTGTAGTAAGCGATGATGAGGAGGAATAAAATATGAGTGTTATTATAAATGCATTTATTAATGGTATATTAGCAATCATTAGATTTTCTCTTGCTAATTGGTACTGGGTATTCGCTATAGTTGCTATTGTATGGTTAATTATATTAGAATTCTCAGGCATTAAAATTGAATTTATGGATTCTGAAAGAGAGGTGCTATAGTATATGTATCAAGACAATTCCGATATTGTAGATAAGATGCGTTTCCGCCACGGCATAAAGAAAGTTTTGATGTGGTTAGGCTTATTTGTTTTATGGATTGCAGGCTTTTATTTAATAAAATACCTTGAAGGTAATGATACCGAGGCAATCATATATTTCGTATTTGAAGCATCATTCTTAATTATAACTTGTATAGCTGCACAATGGATACCTTCTGATAGACGTGAAAGCTTAAAGCTAGGTTTAATCGGAAGTTTAGGTTATATATCTTATAATTTATTATTCGATACTATATTAATTTTTGCCTCTATGGGTTCAAGTCAAAGTATGACAATAACAGTATTAACTAATATTGTTACTTACTCAAGAGTTGTTATCCCTCTAGGATTAATTTTATGGCAAGCTAAGAAATTCACATTTCTTACTGGTTTACGTAAAAGCAAACAAGAAGCTATTGACTACTATAAACACAATGGTAACAATGGTATGCACTAATAAAAGTGGGAAGTTTGCTTACTTCCCGCTTTATAATATTTAAAAAGGAGTGGTAATAAATATGTCTAAACAATATCAATATAACACTTTCCAAGGCGAAACCGCTGAACGTGTTGAAATAATGAACACATATATGTATGAAGACGACAATAGTAATTTAAAATGTATTGTTTATAGATTGAAGAAAATCTTAAATAATAATGAGACTATTGAATTTTATAAAGCTTCATCATTCTTTAGATTAACACGTGTTTCTAAGGAAAGTAAAGAAAATAAGCGTTTTATGGATATTCACTGCGATATTATGCGTGCATTATATGCTTCTAATATTTCAATGATTGAAATTATCGCTAACGTATTAAAGCCTGTAAATGAAGGTTTAATCTTCTTATATGGTGTACAAGCAACAGGAGCTACTGAAAAAGAAGCTATTTCATATTGTATGCAAAACTTTAATGGTTTCTTACGTTCTTTCCAAGGAACCCACAGAACAGCTCACGTTGAATTAATTAATAAATCTACATTCCAATGGATTTATAAAAAGTTACAAACTCAAAAATATACATCAGTTATCAAAGGATTACCTCAAGCTCGTGATGGTTCTGGTGCTAACAGAAATATTATGAACTTTGATACTGATACTAATGAGCAAATTGAACAATTCTTAGCTGGTGCTAACGAATTTGAATTCTGTTTAATGATTATGGCAACTCCAATGAATAATAAATATATTAATCACTGGTTAACTAAATCATTAGAAACTCAAACAAAATGGGAAAGCCAAAAGCAAGGTTCTAAATCTATGGGATTAAATGTTGGTATTCCAATGTCTATTTCAATGAATAATTCATCTGGAACAAGTGCTAACATTTCACGTGGAACATCAAATTCTACAGGTACATCTCATTCAAGTGGAACATCTCACTCAACTGGAACTAATAACTCAGCTAGTTTCTCAAATAGTGAAGGAAGAAGTTCAAGTTACGGAACAAGTACAGGAACCTCTCAATCTTATTCACAAGGAACTAGTCAAAGTCAAAACTCTTCTACATCTGCAAGTGAATCATCATCTCACTCTACAGGAACAAGTAATTCCACAGGAACATCTAGTTCTCAAGGAACATCTGAAAGTAATTCTCTCGGAGGAAGCGCTGGTGTAAGTTTCATCGGTTCAGCCAATGTAAATTATTCACACGGCTGGGGAAGCAATAGTTCTCACGGAACATCAACATCAAATGGAACCTCTACTTCCGATAGTAATTCTACATCTAACTCATTCTCTCAAGGTTCAAGTTCAGGAACATCTACATCTGAGGGTTATGGTTTTAATCAAGGAACATCAACTTCTCAAGGAACTAACTCTAGTATTTCTCAATCTCAAAGTTCAGGTTCATCAACTTCTGACGGAACTTCTACTTCTGACGGAACATCTACAAGTGCTGGTTCTTCATATTCAAGAAGTGGTGGTACTTCGAATTCAACATCAAATGGTTATTCTACAGGTTTAAATGTTGGTTTCAACATTTCAAAATCTTATAACTGGGTTGATAAAACAGTAGAATATGTTTGTCAATGTCTTGAAATGCAAAATATGAGACTTAAAAAGATGCTTGAAGGTTCAGGTGGTTTCTTTGTAGATGCTTATTTAGCAACAGATACTCCTGAAAACTTAAAAGCTCTTGAAACACTTTCTACAACAACTTGGGTAAATCCAAATGCTAAGATTGATGTTTTAAGAATGGAAACTCCTTCAAGAATTGGTCAAAAGAATATTTCAATGCACTTACAAGCTATGTCTCCTTGTCTTGAAATTGAAAAAGAACCAGGAGGAACAGGTTTCTATTATAAGTATTCATCAATTTTAACATCTGATGAATTGACAGCTTATACACATCCACCTAGAATTACTATTGGTGGTATCGATAACTCAATGGAAGATATTCCACCATTAAGAGTTCCTACTAATTGTCAAAATAAAGAAATTTTCATCGGTAACATTGTTAATGGTGAAAAATATTCATTTGAAAGTGCAAATAAATACGGTAATGGTTATGTAACTGATATTAAGTTCTGTATCGGTAACAATGAAATGCACCACGCTTTCATAGCTGGTGGTTCTCGTTCTGGTAAATCAGTATTAGCTGCAAGAGCCGCTATCGAAATGTATAAAAATGCACCTTATATTAATAAGAAAACTCAAACTAAAACACATAAGCGTGTATTCGTCTTAGACCCTAAGGGTGAATGGAGAGAAATGGCATCATTAGTTCCAAAGGGTAAATTTAAATTCTACTCCGTTGGTAAGCCAGGTTTCCATCCATTACCACTTAACTTATTAAGAGTTCCTATTGGTGTAACTCCTTATCAATATTATAACTTAGTTATTGAACATTTCTGTTCTGCTTATGGTTTACTTGACCGTGCTATTGCACAAATCGGTGGAGTTCTATATGATTTATATGAACAAAATGATGTCTTTGGTCACGAGGAAGATCCAACTTGGGCAAATGAACATTCTAAGAATATTACATTAACTGATGTTTATGATCAAATTGAAAAGAAATTACACGAAGCAGAAGCAAAGCGTAATCAACACGATGCCGAAGCTTTACAAACATATTTAACTCGTTTAGATATGTACCATAGAAAACACTCTGCTGAATACATAATGTTCTGTAATAGAGGCGGAGATAGTTGCGATATTCTATTAGGTGAAGATGACTTTACAGTTGTTGAATCTAATGGTCTTTCTGAAAAATCTCAACGTTTCTTCTTCATTCTATTTATGAACGCTATTTATGAAAGTGCCTTATCAAGAGGTTCAACTGGTTTCTATAACGGTTCTTACGAAACTGTTATTATCCTAGAAGAAGCAAACTCAATTTTAATTGCTTCTGGTAGTGATGATACATCTGGCCAAGCTTCAATCAATCGTTTTAACCAAATTCTTGATAAATCTGCATCGCTTGGTTTATTCATTTGGACAATCACTCAAAAGATTTCTTCAATGCCTGAATCAATTATTGCAAACTCTGGTATTATCTTCGTAGGTCGTATCGGTCAAAAGAAAGACCACGATGTTGTAAATGGTGTATTAGGTTTCAACGATAAGATGGATTTCAAGGTTGATAAATTCTATTCTCGTTTAGCTGTTGGTATTTTCATTGGTCGTGTTACAAAAGGTATGAATTTTGATGAACAAACTCCATTCTTAATTAAATCTAAGATGTTAAAGACTTATGTTCCATCAGATCAAGAGCTTGATGCTTTACTTCAAGAACACGAATATGAACGTCAATGTGCTAAAGAAGAAGGAAGAGTAATCGCTCCATTTAAATAGAAATTAAGGTCATCGAAAGATGGCCTTTTTCTTTTTTAATTTTCTATATATACCCGCTTTAAAAACATAAAAAGATTAATAAAAATTAAATGTCAAAGGAGTTTTTTAATGACAAATAAATTAGAAATGTGCTTTATGATGTTAAAGCCTGGCTTTGCAAATAAAGATTTTGAGGATAAACTCTTACGTGAAGTTAAAAGTGAAAATTTAACATCATTAAAGATAATAAATAATAGAAAAAAATATACTTTAGAAAAGGCTCAAATTCATTATAAAAATATTAAAAATGAAGATTACTTTCCTGAAGTAGTTAATTATTTAACAAGTGATTATTCTTATGGTTATTGCATTTTTGGTGAGGATGCAATAAAAAAATGTAAAGAAATTAGAACTAGATTAAGAGTTTATTCACTAGATAATATGCGAAATGTAGTTCATTCATCATCTACAGAAGAATTAGCTAAAGCAGAATTATCGAATTTTATTTCTATTTAAAACACCTAATATAAAAATATAGGAGAATAGTATGATAACAGATTTTGTATTGTTAAAGGGTTGTCAAACCCAATTTTCTCTTACAATGATAACAGATGATATATCTAAATTACCACCCGTAGAGCTTTCTTATGTAATTAAAGATATCATTAAAAATTGTGAAGAAATTATAAGATGTAAAATATTTTCAAAGTTTTCTAATAAAACAATTTTAACAATTTTAATGAGTGATGCTAGAAGAGATAGATTTTATCAATTTGTTTCTATGACGCTAGGTAAAGATCAAGCTAATCAAGTTTTTATTACTGAAATATTAGAAAATCAAATAAGTTCAAAGATAGAACAGTTAACTCAAATGAATGAAAATTATAGTTTAAATTCGGAGTGATAAAATGACTTTAAAGGAATTAAGAGAAAACAATAACAAAACTCTAAAAGAAGTTGCATTAGAAACAAAGCTTTGTTATTCATTAATTTCTAAAATTGAAAATGGAACAAGCTCAATTTCTAAAAAAACAGCTCAAATATTATCTGATTATTATGGGGTTGTTATTAAACCACAAAAAATGATAATTGATACAGATGATACAAAAATTAAAGAACAACAAAAACAATACAAAATTCAAGACTTGATAAAAGAAAATAAAGCTTTAAAAAAGGAAAATAAAAAATTAAAACAAAAGCTTAACGATATTAATAGAAATCTTATTTTTTTAGTTCAAAAGACTGAAAATTTAAACATTCAAGAGGTAAATGACAATGAGTAAAAAGAAAACAAAACACAATACTACTAAAAATCAAAAATGTTTATATTGTAAAAAATGGTTTGATGAAAAACTTTCAGTATGTCCTTTTTGTGGCAAAGAGCAAAATGTAGATGAATACAATCTTTATTTGCTTGAATTAGAAGATAAAAGAAAAAAGGCATTAGAACAAAATGTAACTAATAACCAAAAGGTTCAAACTGTAAAAGATAAAGAAAGTATAAGAAAACGTAATGAAAAAATTACATTTTTAATTTTTCTTTCGGCCTTTTTGTCTCTAATTTTATTGAGTGTAGGTTTAGCTATTAGAAATAACTTTTCTAATAAATTAAGTGCTGACTATGATGATTATAAACAATATGAAATTTCTTATAAGCAAATAATGAGACAATCAGAGGATGAATACTTCGTTTATTTTTATTCTGAAACTTGTACCGCTTGTGAACAGGTGAAAACTACAATTTTCCAATATTTAAGTAGTGATTTAAATTCAACAGCAGGAAGAAAGTTATATCTTGTAAATATGGATAAAACTGTCGATATGATTGCTTCAAAAGAAGATGAAGTTAATATACTAGATGTAACTAATGTTGATTATAATAAAAATTATGATGCTATTAAAATTTATAATTTTCCTTGCTTAATAGATATTGCATCTTTTACTGATGAAACTGATGCAGATGTTGATAGAAAAGTAATGGCTTATTATGAAGGCGTTTCAAAAGTAAAAAATGGTTTACAACTTGTAATGTATGGAATTTAACTCCTTGTGAAAGGAGTTTTTCTTTTTATTAAGGTTCTACAAAACATAAAAGTATTACAAAAAATATTTCAAGGAGAAGATTATGAATTTAAAATATTTAAGTGAACATTTTGAAAAAATCGAAGCTAACGAAACTAGAATTTTAACTAATGATACATTTTTAATTGTCAGAAGTAATGCTAAAAATTTTAAAGGTTTTGCTAAAGATTTTGAACAACCATTTGATCAGGTTCTTTATGATACATTTCAAAAAACAATGACAAATGTAATGAAAAAATACAGTTTTAACATTGTATTAGGTTATACTACATCAGACGAATTTTCATTTTTACTATCCTCAAAAATTGAACGTATAAAAGAAAGAAAAATTTTATCTTTAATGAGTTCAGCTATAACCTTAGAGTTTAATACTCTTCTTGCTAAAACTTTAAATAAAAGCTTAAAAACTCCTCTAATTTTCGATTGTAGAGTAGATGCGGTAGAAAATATAGACGATGTTACAAAATACTTCTTATGGCGTTATAAAGCTAATTATTTAAGTTCTTTAAATAGAATATTATATTGCTATAATCTTAAAGCAAAAGAAAAGGTGGATATTGATATTCTTTCTATCGAAGAAAAAATCAAATTTATTAAAGATAATAATTTAGATGTAAAAGATAGATTTAAAAATGGCTATGCAATCTTATATTATCCTAATGACGAAAATGAAAAGCGTAAAATTGTTAAACTAGTTCCAAAAAGTGAACAAGAAATCTTTAATCTCGCTGAAAATAGCATAGTATTATATAAATAATATAATTATGAAATCTCTTTTTTAAAAAAAGAGATTTTTATTTTGTAAAAACACCTAATATATATGTAGTAAACAGAGAGAATTTTATTGGAGGAAAAATAATATGGCAAAGTCAAGATTACCAAGAGAAATTATTTTTGATAACTATAGCGAAAATTTATCAAGAGATGAGTTAGAAGATAAAATATTAAATAGATTATCTGATGACTATGGTTATTGTGTAAATTCATTCAATTTTAGAGTTGAAGGCAACACGATATATGTTAATAATATCGATTGGGACACTACAGAATAATAATAAAGTAGAGGTAAAAATATGGAATATAAGGTTCAAATTAAAATTTCACAAGAAGATATTGACTTTGTAGAAAAGGTTATGGCTATAACTGATGAAACTGATGAAAGATGGGAAGATTATCAAGATTTAAAAGACTGCACAGTTGAAAGATATACAGGAAAATTTGAAGATGGACATTTTGCAGATGTATCAATCTGTTCAGGTCAAAGTAATTTTTTTATTGATCCAGTATTATTTAATAAAGAAGGACATCAAGTATGTGTATTAGAATGTGCTGAAGATTTACTTGGTGAATATGAATTTGAAGATAATGGTAATACTTATATACTAAAATTAGTAAAAGAAGATATAGAATTACTTGATAAAAATATAATTACAGAGTAAAAAAATGGAGAAAATATGGAAGATACAAAAGTAAAAATAGTAATAAAAAATGGTATGGTTAGTTGTGTGTATGCTAATAATCCTATAAATATAGAAATTCTTGATTTAGATACTCAAGATGAAAACGAATTAAAAGATTTAGAAAATGAAATTGCAGACTATGAGAACAACTATATAGCCTACGAATAAGAAGTTATGAAAGAAGGTAATATTTTATGAGAAAAATTAAATATTTATTGATAATGCTATTAGTGTTACCAATCTTAGCTTTAACTTCCTGTAAGCAAATGGTTAACGAACGCATTATTGATTTAACTGCATATATTCAAGAAAATTATGGTTCTGATTTTAAAGTAACAAAAGATGCAAGCTTATCATCTAGCTTAAAATCACAATTAGACCTTTCAGCATATATTAAAAAAACTGAAGGTGATAAAAAAATCACTGAACCTAATTGCGCTATTGTTTCTGTTTATAATGCTTTACAAACAATCCAAATGCACAATGACAATACTGGTTTTCCAAGTATAAATGATGTTGAAGTTTATAATGTTTTTAAAGAGGAGCCAAAACTTTTATCCACTTTAGATTCTTTTGAATTAAAAAGTGAAACAATTGTTTTTCCTAAACTTTATATTGCCGTTAGACAAATGGCTTTAAAAAAGTTTGATAAAGTTTTTGCTTTGTCTTTTTCAGAATCTATTGAACTTGCTGAAGCAGTAGCAAAAGAATATGATTATAATTTAAATTATGAATATAATATGAAAATCAATGATGCTGATACTTTCAAAAATGTTGTTTCAATGATTGAAAATAAAAAAGCTGGTATTTTATCTATTAACGCTGGTGGTTTTTATGGTTCTCATCAATTATGCATTATTGGATATGCAACTGTTTCAAACGGTTCAAAGACTTATAATTTCTACAAAGTTTTAGATGGCTATAATGGAATTGCATATTTTGATTTAAAAGATTATGCTGAAACCAAAGCTATCGGAACAACAGTTTACTTCTCATAAAATAACAAGGGCCTTATAATAGGCTCTTTTTTCATTAATTACACCTTTTTGCATAGTTTTTACTACTATAATTTACACCTTTTTGCATTTATATATTGTTTTAAACTATAAAAACCGCTTTCAAAACGTAAAACATAAATATTAACAAGGAGTGTGATTTTTTATATGCAATTAAAAGACTATTTATCACAAATTGAAAAGAAAGGTTTTCAAACAAAAGAAGAAGTAAAAGAAGCAAGAAATTATTTATCCTCTATTAATTTTAATGAAATTCTTTCTAAAGATATTGAACACTATGTAAAAATAGATGACTATATTCAATGTTATGAATTTTTAACATCTAATAGAAATATAGATATCTTAGTAAATAACTTATTATCAAATAATTATAAATCTTTCGATAAAGAAAAAGGATTTAGAGAATTATCATTTGCTATTAGTGATTGTGTTGATGATGCTAAAGAAATTTTCAAACGTATTGCCAATAATGTTTTGCCTAATGCTGATGAAAACTTTTTAACTTTTAAAGAGATAATTGACTTATTTTCGGTTTCTTATGCGTCCCCTACATATTTCTTTTCGGAAAATGGAAAAGCTCTTCTAAGAACCAAAACAGGGGTTTATATGAAAGAATATCCTCATTTAATTAAACATTTAAATGAACCCGCAATTATTTTGGATGAAGATGAATTTTATAATTTGTTTTCTGCTTTAAGCAATCACGAAGCTGATACTTTTGCAAAATTCTTAAAGAAGTATCCTGATGCTAAAATTACTTTAAGTGAATTAGTAGATTTCATCATATATTATATGACACCAACAGAATTATATAATTTAGCTGATACCTATAAAGAATATTATGATCCACAAATTATAACTCAAGTTTATTTAGCTAATACTGATGAATATTATAGTAAAATTGTCAACAAAACTTTATCTACTGATCCAGAATTAACAGCAAAAATTATTTCTAAACATCCTGAATTATTAAAGACAATTAGAACTGCCTTTGATGATTTGTTAAATTTCAAAGAAGAAATAAAATTTGAAGGATTATATAGTTTATTTGATGCTTTTGATGATATTAAAAATACAACAGCAATAGTAGGTTTTAGAACTATTAAAGATAAAGCTGGTTTAAAAATTGAAAAGGTATATAATTTTGCCTATAATGAAAAAGATGTTTACAAAACAAAATCATTAAATCATATTGTAGGTTTGGCTTGTGGCTTATCTAATGAACATTTTAAATTTAAAAAGGTTGTTTATAAAATCGATAATTATATCAAGAACCTAGATAATATCGCTTTATCCGTCAATGATTTAAAAGATTATGATGAAATCAATAAATTATTTGCAGAGATTAAGCCTCAAATGACTGATATTCAATTAAAGAGAGCACAAGAATTACTTGATGAAACAATTTTTAATGACCAGGTAAATCCTAATACTGATTTCTATAAAAAATAATATTTAAAATAAAATAGGGGGGTCGATTTCGACCTCCTTTTTCTTATCTTTAAACACCTAATATAAACAAGAGAGAAAGAAGGAACGAAAAATGAAATTATATGGTTTTGTTAATAAGAAAAATGAAGTTTTTATAGGTGGATTTACTGTTCCTAGTATGGCAAAAGGCTATTTTAAATCTTTAAACGAAATTGAATTATCTGATTTAAAATTTTTAACAGATACTTTACAACACGCAGAAACAAGTTTTCATCTTTATAGTTTTTTTGCTAATGATTATAAACCTTATAGTAAAAGAGATTCTAATAATCATCAAAAATGTAAACAAAATTTTGAATTATTAAAAGATTGCTCTATTAAGGAGATTACTTTAAAATTTGAGGTGTCATAAAATATGGAAAAAGATGTTTATTATAACATTATCTTTCAAGATGTTAAAAAGTTAATAGATAGTAATGAACCTGTAAAATCAAATAATAAAAATACAGGTATTTTACTATTTTACGATTCATCTTTTACTGTAAAAGATTTTTTCATTTTGCCTACAACTAAAGCTTATAGTAAAATCAATTCCATTAAAAATAAATTAAAAAAGGTTTATGATGGATTAATTGATGATGAAGAAAGATATTTACTAGAATATAGAATTTATAATTTATTTACTAAAAATAATATAGATAGAAAAAAGTTAAAGGCTATTATGCTAACTGAATGTAAAGAAGAAGAATTAGTCCAATATTACAATTATTGGAATAATAGATTAAAAGCTGACTTTTTTTCTTTATCAATTCCTTACGCTATAGAGCAAATTAGAACATTAGAAACTAAAGCATTCTTTATGAAGGATGATAAAGAAGAAAGAATAAAAATTAGTAAAATTTTCCAAGAAATTTACCAAAATTCTATCAATTTTATATATAATTTCTTACAAAACTTAAATTTTATGGATGAAGAATTTGCACATAAAAACTTAGAGTTGTTTTATTTTTTTGTAACAAAAAAGTTGAAAGAGTATGAAACATCTACATTCTTAATACCTAAGGTTTTCACGAAAGAAAAAAATATATTTTGGGATTTATTTAATTCTTTATTTGATTCAACCAAAATTCAAATTCAATTAAATTTTTTAAAAAATGAGCAATAATTGTGTTGCTCTTTTTATTTTTTTATTTTTCAATTTTCATTACTATAAAAACATAATTTAATTATAATTTCTTTGAGATAAAGGAGACTTAAAAATGAAAATCAAAAAAATGTTTATAGCTGGTTTAGGTTTGGTAGCAGCTACAATGTCGTTAGCATCTTGTTCCGCATTTGATAAAATTGCAAATGACGATGGTGGTCAAACAATAATTGCTCCTACTGAAAGTCAACCAGATATTGTAGTAACTGAATATACTATTACAATTAATTATATTAATGGTGATAAGAGAACTGTTAAAGTTAAATCTGATGATACTTTTGATTTAGATGCATATAAGAAAAATTATTCAAATTATAGATTTGATGGTTGGTATTTAGATTATAATTTTACTACAAAAGTAACTTCAAATACTGAATTTAATAAAGATTTATCTGTTTATGCAAAATATACTTTAATTGAAAATGAAGTATCGACAGAAGTTGAAA